>ERZ825670.2254-NODE-2254-length-18622-cov-4.079711_pt1 | contig 18622 bp, 15 predicted proteins | sample MGYA00519929_ERZ825670 | MGnify/ENA primary metagenome ERZ825670 (study PRJEB31778, sample SAMEA3449207) | human gut metagenome | biome: human gut; feature: human-associated habitat; material: faeces | place: United Kingdom | collected 2010/2012 ...
CTTCCCAAGTTCTTTTTGGTATCGCCGATGGCCTTGAGTTCTCTAAGCCAAATGGCGGAGTGTGCCTGCTCATTTTTTGCTGTCTCCTTCTATTTACTATTGTTTTTGTTCTGTACTTTTATGTTGTGGCTGTCCGCAGTTGCATTCGGACAGCCTCGGTTATTTTTGTCCTGTTTTTCTATTATAACACAGCCGCTTCTGCTGTGGAACCATAAGAAATAATACTTTTTAATGCCTTTTCTTTAACGAAGCCCGGATTCCTTTGCCTCTGTTTTCAGTCCGCTGGCAAGATAATCCGCCATGGCAATAATCTGCCGCTGGATATTCCAGAATGTCTGTAAATTTTTTTCATAATTACCGGCCAGTCGAGGCTGCGCTGTATAAATTCTGTGTTGTCCGGCAGTCCGAGCTCGGTGAGCGTGGTTTTTGCGCCTACCGAGAGCAGATATTCGCGTATCTCCTCCGGGTCGGGAAGTGCCTTTATCAGCTCTGCGATGCGGTCTGCATTTTCGTTTAACCGGCGTACCTGCTCCACCGTATCCTTCGTTCTTCTTTCTTTTTTCTGGGTAATCAGTCCACCGGTAAGCTCTACTTGGCGCACCAGTAAATCTCTGAGGCTGTTCACCGTATTTTCCGGATAATATCTTCCGAAAAGGTCTGCTATTTCCTCTGCATTGTCAATTAATGCAGTAACCAGTTCCTGCTGATCCGGCAAATCCGCTGCCATGCTGACCAAAAGCATCCGGAGCAGGTAGGTATGATTCAGCCATGCCATCCGCATCAGTTCTTTTAAATTTCCTTTTCCATTGTTATTGGAAATCCCGGAATCTCCTGTGTTTCCAGGCATTTCCGGTCTTGTGTATTCTCTGCCCGGGCATATTTCTATCTTCATTCCAATCTGTAAATTGTAAGGATTTATCCTTGGATTGCTTAAAATAATAGAGGATACCGTCGTCTTATACTGCCGGGAAAGTTTGTATAATGTATCCCCCGCTTCCACGGTATGTTCGATTGAATTGCTGCAGTTCACGCTGACCTCTTCCCATTCTTTCTTACTTTCGTATTAGTTTATGTCAAAAATGTTGATTGGTTCCCTGATTTGCTCTTGTCAAGGAATGCGATTGCGTATACAGTAAGGGAAAAGCATGTTTTTGCGAGGTGTATTATGTCCATTAAAATATTCGTTATGACCCACAAACAATTTGAAGCTCCCACCGATTCCATGTATGTTCCTCTGCAGGTCGGACATGCAATTTCTCCGGAATTGGGCTATCTTGCAGATGATACCGGAGATAATATTTCCCGGAAAAACAAAAGTTTCTGCGAGCTGACCGGCATTTACTGGCTCTGGAAAAATTACCATACCTGCGATTATATCGGCATCTGTCATTACCGCCGCTATCTCATAAATAGGCAGGGGCTTATTTTCACGGAAAAAGAGCTGATGCGGCTGCTTCAGAATCATGACATGATCACACCAAAGCTTCTGACTTTAAATACTTCGTATTTTAATGGTTTCAGCCAGAACCATCACCAGAAGGATCTGCTGATTACTGAGCAGGTCATTTCTGAAAAATACCCGGACTATGTGCCTGTTTTTCACCATATGGTTCATGATGTACATACTTATTTTGGGAATATTTTCATTACTTCAAAAGAACGATTTGATGCCTACTGTGAATGGCTGTTTGACATTCTCTTTGAAGTGGAGTGCCGGGTCGATATCAGCAGCTATGATAATTACTGTAAGCGGTTGTTTGGATTCCTGTCGGAGTTTCTACTGACCGTCTACATTGCGAAGCAGAATCTCTCCACCTATGAATGTATGGTGGGGATGTCCGGTGAAAAGCATGAAACAAGAATGCTCCGGGAATCTCTGGCAAAATGTTTTGCGAATGGCGACTACCAGAAAGCCCAGTCCATTTTCATGGAAAGCTATGCGAAACGCCCGGACATTCTGATGGAAGCTTCTGATATTACCGGTGAACTGCACCTTTGCATGCAGGTAATTTCTACCTGTTCCTTTGAACAGGAACTTTATGGGCACAACCTTTTAGATATGATTCATGATTATCATTCCCTGATGGAATTCTTCCACCGGTTAAATGAAATTGTAAATCATTTTCTTACAGGGACAGAGTCTGCCGCTGATATTTCATGGCTCAAAAAATCCACTGCTCTCTCTCCGAAAGCAGTGGATATAGCGATTCAAATGTTCTGTTCTGATGAGGACTTAAAAGAGAAAGTATTTTCAAAAATCTGTTCCCATCTCAAAGATTTTTGAATTCCGGCTTCTTCCTTCTAATCTGCTCACCTTTCCGGTCTCACCTGTTTCTACTGGCAGGCTGCCATAGAAACGGTCCGGCATCCCGGTGAAATAATTTCGCAATGGTCAGAGAATGTTACGGTCATTCCCTCTTTTTCAAAAAATGCTTCAATTGCCGCTTTGAGCATACCCTCTTTACCATCACATGCACAAAATCCTAACGGTTCTACAACGGCTGTCTCCGCATCATGAAAGCTAATACGGTATGGCAGGCGTTGTTCATGTAACGCTGCATTCAGGTGTGCAATCTGGTTATAAGTAAATTCCTGTCTCATGAGCACCCCTCCTCTACGGTCGTATGACAACTCTCTCGTATTACTTCTAGTCATATATATTATAACTCAATTTTCTGAAAATAGGAAGTAAAATGTATTTACTTTCTGTTATATTTCCATTACCATATTAGTATATTACATTAGGTCATTGTCAACGAGATAAGTTGATACCAGAAGTTTTCCGGGGACAACGTATCCTTGTGCGGTCAATACCTGAGTATATTAAATCAAAAGAGGAGAATGTTATGTATGAATGTCCCAATTGTGGAGGAAATCTGAGGTTTGATATTCCAACACAATCACTCTTCTGTGACTACTGTCACACACAGCTGAATCCTTACAGCTATCAGAAGGATCACGATGCTGTGGAGACATCTACTTATGATGTCAACATTTTCACCTGTCCGCAATGCGGCGGTGAAATCTTAAGTACCGAGAATGCTGCAACCGGATTCTGCAGTTTCTGTGGTGCTTCTACGATTCTTGACAGCCGGATTGCCAGGGAAAAACGTCCTGACTACATTGTTCCTTTCCAGATTACCAAGGAGGACTGCAAGAAGGCTTATGGCAAAATGATGCGCCATGCCATTTTTGCCCCTAAGGAACTGAAAGACCCGCGCAATGTAGACAATTTCCGTGGGATTTATATGCCTTACTGGGTATATAACATTACCCACGAAGGTACGGTACAGCTGCCGGCTGAAAAAAGCCACCGGGAAGGTAACTATATTGTAACCGACCACTATAATCTGCTCTGCCAGACGGATGCCTATTATAAAGGGCTCTCTTATGATGCGTCTTCTTCTTTTTCGGATGTTATCAGCGAGAATATTGCTCCCTTTGATGTGTGCGGCATGAAAAGTTTTACTCCGTCCATTCTGTGTGGTTTCTATGCTGATACTGCCGATGTGGACAGTGATATTTATCTGGAGGACGCAAAAGCCATTGCCAATGAACAGACTTATTCCAAAGTCAAAAAAATACCTGCCTTCCAGGAATTTAATTTTATTTATCCGGAAACAGAACATTATATGAGTTATGCATTAAATACGGAATGCAAGGAAGCTGCCAGTGCCATGCTTCCGGTATGGTTCTTATCTTACCGTAACAAAGACCGCGTTGCCTACGCTACGGTCAATGGACAGACCGGAAAGGTTGCTGCTGATATTCCGGTAGATAGCCGTAAATTTTTACTCGGTTCCTTTCTACTGGCTATCCCGGTTTTTCTGCTTTTAAATCTTTTCTTTACCATACGGCCTGCTTCAACCCTGATACTTTCTGCGGCACTGGCACTTTTTGCCTCCATTATTTATTTTGTGGAGCTGAGCGAAATCCATAGTCAGGAAACCTATGAGAATGACAGGGGATACCAGTCCAAACAGGGAAATGTCAAGAAAGAAGCCAAAGTAAAAGTAAACTTAAAGCCCCATAAAAGCATGAAATCTAAATTTGAAAACATAATTCCTTATCTGTTTTTAGGTGTATTTGCAATTCAGGTTCTAATGGGAATCTTTAGTTCCGGCGGTTTTTCATTTTCTAAAATTGTCATGCTTATTGTTATCGGCGGTGGGGTTCTGACTTCGCTGTTTGGATTTTCCCAGTTCAGCGAAACAACCACCCGTGGAAAAATTCCGGGATTCCTAGGAGCTTTAATTTCCATTGTTACTGCTGGAATGATTACTTTCCTGCATCCGGTTTCCGACCTTTATTACTATGGTGGTGCAATTGTATCTTTTGCCGGTATTATTTTTACGCTTCTTAGCATTTTAAAGGAATACAATATGCTTACCATGCGGAAACTGCCGCAGTTTAACCGACAGGGAGGTGATGACCGTGCCTGATACATATAAGAAGAAATACAGCTCTTTTTCTGCAAAAATAATTCTTGGCTGCCTGCTTGCATGTTTCTTCCTCTTACTTAACGGAAGTATTACCTGCAAAGCCGAAACCAAGACCTATACCAATAAAAGCACCGGTTATCAGGTTATCGTTGAGGACGATGCCAACCTTTTAACAGACGAGGAAGAAACCACCCTTGGAAAAGAGATGGCTCCGATTACCACTTACGGAAGTGTTGCTTTTAAATCCATCGATTACAATCCTTACTATTCTACTGAGGATTATACCCGAAGCTATTATCGCGACACCTTCGGTTCCACCAGTGCAACCGTATTTCTCATTGATATGGACAATCGGAACATCTGGATTCACAGCAACGGAACCATTTATGAAACCATTACGAAAAGTTATGCCAACACTATCACCGATAATGTATACAAATATGCCTCTGATGGTGATTATTACACCTGTGCATTTACCGCTTTTGGTCAGATTAATACATTGCTCGAAGGGCGAAAAATTGCGCAGCCGATGAAATATATCAGTAATGCCTTTTTAGCAGTTATCATTGCTTTGTTGTTAAACTATTTTCTGGTACGTTCCTTCTCCCGTGCGAAGAGACCATCGAAAACAGATCTTTTAGGAAAGGTATTTACACAGTGCAATATTGCTAATCCAAATGTCCGCTTTATCCGGCAATCCCGTGTCTACAGTCCGCCTTCCAGCAGCGGCAGCGGTGGCAGCAGCGGTGGCGGCGGTGGCGGTGGCAGTAGCAGTGGCGGCGGTGGCGGCGGTGGCGGCGGTCACAGCTTCTAATCCCAAAGACCTGCCTTTTGCCGTTTTATACCGCTATTTCATAACCTGTAGGACCTGCCACCGGCAAATTCCTGCATATGTCCGGAAATAGCAAAAATCCCATGGAGAATATTTCTGTTTTCCATGGGATTCTTTTTGACGTTTTTTATATTGATATTTTTTATACTGCTTTCTTTTCTAAATTTTTCATGATATTTAATTCACGCAGTGCATAGAAAATGGCAACGACAGCTGCAGCTGCATCTGCGATTGGTCCTGCATACATTACTCCGTCGATTCCCATAAACAAAGGGAAAATAAGAATCAGCGGCAGTAAAAACAGCACCTGCCTGGTCAGTGATACAACAATACCAAGTCTGGCTTTTCCAATGGATGTAAAGAAACCAGAAGACATTGGCTGGATTCCATTGATAAATGTCATAAACATAAAAATTCTGAAATACCGCTCTGCGAACTGGAAATATTCTGTACTTCCATCACCAAATACCGCCACCAGCTGATGTGGAAATATCTGAAACACAATAAAAAATACAACACCCACCAGCACGGATATCTCAAAGGCACGCCAAAATGTTTTTCTTACTCTCCCAAAACTTCCCGCTCCATAATTAAAGCCCCAGATTGGCTGGCAGCCCTGGGAAATTCCAATACAGATTGCCATAAATACCATATTTACTTTTGAGATAATTCCAACGCAGGCAAGGGGGATATCTGTTCCATATACAGACATTTCTCCGTAATGACGCAACGTATTATTCATGGTAATCTGCACGATTGCCATGGCTATCTGGTTGATGCAGGAAGCCATTCCCAATGCTGCAATCGCTTTCATATATTTCACCCTTGGACGAAGCATGGAAAACCAAAGTTCCATTTTTCGGAATTTTACAAAATATATAATAACAAGCAGACCTGATACAAACTGTCCGATTACAGTCGCCCATGCGGCTCCTTTGATTCCCCAGTTAAATGTAAAAATAAATAACGGATCTAAAATCGTGTTGATAATTGCGCCCACAAGCATGCAGGTCATGGAATAGGTCGGGCTTCTGTCCGCACGAATCAGATGCGTTCCACCGGTTGTAGATACCAGAAACGGGATTCCAAAAGCTGTAATAAATGTATAATCCTGTGCATATGGCAGCACATCCGGTGTTACACCAAATAAATACAGCAGCGGATTTAAAAAAAGCAATACGATTGCTGCAATTATCACTCCACAGATAAACAGAAGACCCAGTCCTGTTCCTGCAATCTTATTTGCTTCTTCTACATTTCCTTTTCCGGTCTCCAGATTATAATTGGATGCACTTCCGATTCCAAGTAACAATGCCGTTGCCGTGCAGATAATGGATACCGGAAATGCAATATTTGTTGCGGCATTTCCAAGCATGCCAACGCCCTGTCCGATAAATATCTGATCTACTATATTATAAAGGGAACTTACCAGCATGCTGATGATTGCCGGTATTGCAAAGCGGGCAATCAGTTTCCCGATTTTTTCTTCCGCCAGCGGATTCTTCGTAGTTTCTACTGTATGTTCCATCACGGTCTCCTTTCTTTCTCCGGCGAGGGGGAAAGATTAAAACTTAATATATATAATCAATTGGTTATTCAGCAATTAACTGTTTTTTAACGGAAAATGCCAACAGTTCTTAGGTGCATGTTTTTCTTGATTGTAAACTGTCTTTTGCCTGCTTTGACTGGAATACTGTACTGTCCGCTGGATACGGATGCCACATAAGTCCTGCAAGGGGCACTAGGGAATTTCGATTTGCAATCTGCCCAGTCTGGCAACCGGCACAAATTCACATCCATGTTCATCTGTGCCTCGCTGGTACATCCCTGTACCAGCGTTGCCTGTTGCCAGACGAAATTCCAAGTGCCCCTAACAGTCCTTAAAATGCATCCGTATTTCAGCGAACGGTGCAGTATTACTGTCAAACATGGAAAAGACTGTTTTCATAGCAAAAAGAAAAACATGTACTTTAGAACTGTGGGATTTTCCAGTCCCAAACAGGCAATTGCTGAATAACCAATGATTTTGTATTATCTTATAAGCTTTCCCCATCACCTGCATAAAGCATTTCATACCGAACGATTGTAACACCCATTTTCTCCGAAGTCAAACCAGCGGTGGAAAAGATTTCACATGAAAAATATGTCTTTTACAACCATACCAAAAGAATGGTATACTTAGCATAGATATGGAGGTCGTATGATACAGACAGATAAATTGGTACAATTCTATTGTGCCCAGTATAAAACCTTTGCGAAAAAGAAGCATAAAAAAGCGATACCGGAAACAGGTCCCTATCCGAAGCGGATGCAGCGGCTTTCCAAGGAACTGCTGGCTATCCATTCTCCGAAGATAAAACAGCCGCAGCTGGAGAATTATCACCGTCAGCTCCGTAATCTTGCCTATTTTGTTTATCGGGATGCCAATCCCATTTATATTATGCAGTTTGAGACTTATCTTGTTGCTGAGCTGGTCCGTCTTGATATCAGTTCCCTGCGGGACGAGGAACCGGAATTAATTACAGAGCGTTTCTTAAACTTTTTATATCAGGAAATGCCCCTTGCAATCTGCCGGCGCACCTTAAAGGATTTGTGCCATCAGTATGGACAATTTGGAATGCGTCATCAGATTGTCGGGAGGGTTCCGTTGAAACCGGAAACAGAATTTCCACAGACCAGAGGCATGCAGCGGCATTTTATCCTGCATGTTGGTCCTACCAACTGTGGCAAAACTTATCACGCATTAGAGCGTTTAAAAGAGGCTTCGTGCGGAGTCTATCTTGGTCCTTTGCGTCTTCTGGCGCTGGAAATCTATGAGAAAATGAAAGATGCTGGCATTGCCTGTACGATGCTTACCGGAGAAGAATGCATTCCGGAGGAAAACAGCCGGATTACTTCTTCTACCATTGAAATGTTAGACATGGAACAGCACTATGATATTGCCGTTATTGATGAAGCACAGATGATTGCAGACCGTGACCGTGGGCACTCCTGGACCCGCGCTATTCTGGGGGTAAAAGCAGATGAAATCCATATCTGCATGAGTCCTGCTGCCGAGGAAGTTGTTACCCACCTCATAGCCCTTTGCGAGGATACCTTTGAGGTTCGCCACTATGAACGGAAAACTGCACTGGTCTGTGAGCAAGAGGCATTTGTTTTTCCGGATGATGTCACAGAAGGTGATGCACTAATCACTTTTACCAAGCGTGCTGTCTTAGACATTGCCGGACGATTAGAACGTGAGGGAATTCGTGCCAGTGTCATCTACGGCAGTCTTCCACCGGAAATCCGCAGAAGACAGATTCGTCTTTTCTTAAGCCACGAAACAAAAGTAGTGGTTTCCACCGATGCCATCGGTATGGGACTGAATCTTCCGGTACGAAGAATTGTTTTTATCCAGACAGAAAAGTATGACGGCATTTCCACCCGCCCGCTTAATATTCCGGAGATACGGCAGATTGCCGGACGTGCCGGACGGTTTGGCATGTATGACACCGGTTATGTCAATGCCATGGGCGAGGATGCCAGAAATTATATTGCCAAACGTTTTGACCAGCCGGAACCAGTTATTAAGAAGGTAAGCCTTGGTTTCCCACATATCCTTTTAGATATGGACGAGCCATTAAATGCCATTTTAAAAATATGGAAATCCGTAGAGCCCTCTGCTCCTTTTGAGAAAATCAGCATTGACGAAATTCTCTTTCTATATGATAAGGCATATAAAGCCCGTAAAGAAATCGATGGGTTTGAGGATAAACATACCCTCTACCGGATGCTGACCTGCTCCATTGATATCAAAAACCGGGATATCGTTGATTTGTGGCTCTATTACTGTAAAACCTATACTGCTGATGTCTCCCTTCATTTTCCATCACTGATTATGTGTAATGACAAGGGACTGATGCGTTACGAAACTTTTTATAAAATGCTGGACTTGTACCATCAGTTTTCCACCAGAATGGGAAAAATTTCTGATAGCGAGCGATTAAACCGGGAACGGGAAAAGACAGAAGATACAATTATGAAGCTTCTTGCCAAAGATAAGAAGGATTATATCCGCACCTGTAAATACTGCGGCGTAACGCTGCCGGTAGGTTATCCGTTCCGGGTCTGTGAGAAGTGTTATGGACATAGGCCCTATAAAAAAATCTGATAACAGGAGGTAATCATTATGTTTCTTTCCATTGAATCCAAACACCCAAAATTTTATCAGGTCTTCCGGATTTTCATCGTATTTTTTGCATCGATTCTGTATGCATGGAACCTGCGTTGTTTTGCGAAAACTGCCGGATTATTTCCGGGCGGTTTTTCCGGAGTGTCCCTGCTCTTACAGAAAATCGGGCTGACCTTTTTCCATATTGATATTCCATATACCTTTTTCAACGTGGTTTTAAATATTTTCCCAATCTATATCGGTTTCCGGTTCCTTGGGAAAAAATTTACCTGGTACTCGATTCTTACGATTTTCTTATCCAGTATTTTCGTAGACCTGCTGCCGGCTTATGTATTTACACAGGATGTTCTTTTAATCAGTGTGTTCGGTGGTCTTTTAAACGGATTTGCCATCTGCCTGTGCTTAAACGTTGGAACTACTACCGGTGGAACCGATTTTATCAGTATTTATCTTTCCTCCCAGAAGGGAATTGATGCATGGAATTATATTCTCCTTGGCAATGTCATTATCCTTGCCATTGCAGGTGCTCTCTTTGGCTGGTCTATTGCACTTTATTCCATTATTTACCAGTTCTGCAGCACCCAGGTAATTCAGATGCTTTATAAGCGTTACAAGAAAGAGACTCTGTTTATTATTTCCGATAAATCCAATGAAATTTATCATGCGATCCGGGAAACCACCAACCATGATGCCACCCTCTTTCAGGGCATTGGCTGTTATGAAGAAAAAGAAAAGACGCTTATCTACTCCGTCATTAATACGGAGGCTAAGCGCCAGTTAATTCCTATGATACGTTCCATCGACCCACACGCATTTATCAATATTGTAAAGACGGAGGAATTGGAAGGCCGGTTTCACAATACTCCAAATGATTAATGCATCATCTGGTATACAAAACTACTTTTTCTGATACCGGTCATAAATTTTCTCCGGTGTCATCAACGAAACTTCATCGATGAAAACATTTCGGAATGTCATGGTACCGCCCTGACATTCCTTTGTTTTTTCTGCAGCTGCCTCGCCGCACAATCCGATAAAACTGCAGCAGGCTGCTGCCGCTTCTATGGTTGCTTCTGTTCCAAGAAATGCGCCCAGCATAACCGATGACATACAACCGCTTCCGGTAATATGTGCCATCATTTCATGGCCTCTTCTGCATTCAAAGACTTCTCCGCCATCCGTAATCACATCCACTGCACCGGATGCAATCAGTATGGTCTTCTGTGCTTTCGCATACTGTTTCATGCTTTCCACATCAACAGACTTATCCGATGCATCCACACCGGTTACGGTATTGCAGTCCTTTAACAGTGCACGAATCTCAGAATAATTTCCCCGAATGCAGGTCGGGTGAATTTCTTTTATCAAAGTCTGGCATTGCATCCGCCGGTAAGTAGAACCGGAAATTCCTACCGGGTCTAATACAATGGCATGTCCCATTTCATCCGCTTTCTTTCCGGCTTTTTCCATGGCTTCAAAATCCGCAATGGCTCCAAGATTACAGACTAATGCGGCTGCCCCTTCTGTTATCTCTTCCACTTCCAGCGGATGATGTGCCATGGTCGGCGATGCGCCTGCTGCCAGCAGAATATTGGCACAGTCATTGACGGTCACCGCATTGGTTATACAGTGAATGACCGGACGTTTCTTTTTTATCTCATGATGCAGTTCTACAATTTTTCCGGCTTCTAATTCCATATTCTAGTTCTCCAGACTGTCTTTCATTTTTGCTAACATTCCTGATTTCTTTAAAGGAATGGTAATAATCATTGCAATAATGGTTCCTCCACAGGTACTGATTAAGAATGGTACTACAAAAGTAAATAATGCAGCTGCTGTATTTCCCATTACCAGATAAGCAACCGGATAAGAAAGCATTCCACCGATAATTCCGGTTCCTACTACCTCACCGATATATGCAAATGGGAGTTTCTTTCCATATTTATAAAGGAGTCCGCCAAGAAGTGCTCCACACATACTTCCCGGAAATGCCAGTGGACTTCCCAATGCTAAAAGGTTACGGATTAAGGATGCAATAAATGCCTGGGCAAGTCCCCACCAAGGTCCTACCAGAACAGCACACAGTACGTTTACAAGATGCTGTACCGGGGCACACTTTGAGCCGAATACCGGAAATGAAAACAGGCTTCCTACGACTGCGATTGCTGCAAAAATTGCGGTTACGGTTAATTTCTTTAAGTTTGATTTGTGATTCATTTTGTGTTCAATATATTCCATAAATAAATATGTAAAAAATAGAAATGGTAAAAGTTTTATTGAATCTATTAAAGTATCAATTAAAATTTCTTTAATGCTCGTAAGGGTATTAAACATAGTAAAATCAACTCCTTTATATAATAATTAATAATAGTTATTGTAAACATAATTAAAAAGTACATATTGTACTTTTTAATTATGTTTCTTTTTATTTAAATTAACAACTATTGCATCTTCATTATCAAATAAGTAATCTGAATCTGTTACATCTGTTTGAACTGGATCAAATTCATTTCTGTCATCAGTAAAATCTAAATGTTTTAAATCAAATTTTTTCTTAGTAGGTAAGTCATTATCATCTTCTGTAGATGTTGTTACACTATCAGAGTATTTTCCAAAATCAAAAGTTTTAATCTTTTTAGGTTCTTTATATTTAGATTCTAAGAAATTTAATTTACCTTGACCAGCCACAGGTTTTCCACCAGAATCTCTTATAAGATATGCACAGTCTTTAGTTCCAAAACTTTGTAATTTACCAACTTTAAAGTTAGGTATAAATTTCCAACTAACGTTACCATGTTTTGAGTCATATTTCATTTTATCAAAATCTATTGAATTTGACATATCCCATTCTCTATGTTGTCCAAATTCAACTTCCCACCATTTTAAATCTTCTGCAGTGCCACCACCTGTAAAAATTTTATTTCCACAGTTAGATAAAATAACTTGTCTGTAATTTTCTTTTGATGTAGGTGTTTCTAATTGAGATAAGTTTTGTGCTGAAATTGTTGTACCGATTTTATATTTTCTATACATTGTAAAAATTGGTTCAGTAGCTTTACATATAAAGTCTGGAAATTCATCTATATACATGAAGTTAGGGACTCTAGATTTTTCAGTTCCAGGCCTTCTTAGTACAGCATTTTGCATTGAGATTAAGAAGAATAATCCAAATGCTTTATGAGAAGCTGCGCCTAAATCCCCACGTCTTGTACAAACAAAAACTATTTTTCCATCTGCTAACATTTTATCAAAGTCTAAATTATTGTGTCTATTACATAAAATTGATTTTACACCTGGTAATCTTAATAAATTATCTAATTGAGTAACTGCTGAATAGACATATTTTTCTGTTTCATCTCTGCCTGAACCTGTTTTATAAAAATGTTTTTTAAAGTAAGCTATTTGTAAACTATATTTTTCTTTTAATTCTTCATTATGGCATAGAATTTCACACATTTTTTCAACCAAATCAAAGTTTGTAAGCATTTTAAGCATATCCTCTAAGTTTGGTAACATTCCTTCATTCATTCTAGGGTACATTTCTTTTAAAAGAATTGTAACATTTTCAATAGCTTGGATTGCTGCATCTTCTCTGTAAGCTTCTTCTATTTCACTATGAGCATTATGATACATTGCTTTTAAAACAGAAGAGATAGTAACAGCTATTTTACTTGGATTGTCATAAACGAATGGATTTAAACCAATTGAAGTTTTATCAGTTGGATCAATTATTTCGTAAGATAATCCGAAATTTTTACATACATTAGTCATATGGTCTGTAATTTCTCTATCTGGTGATAATACTGTAATACCGCAATTTCTATAGGTGGTTTCAACAGAGTCATCTAATATCATTTTTTTCATAAAAGCTTTATAAACACTTTCGTTTCCAGAAGTAGGAACTAACATGTTTAAATTAAAGCTTTCATTTAAATAATCATTATCATAAGGTTTTGAAAGCGTAGCAATTCCTGTTTTTAAAGCAGTAAAACCTAATTCTTTTGATACTTCTCTAAAGAAGAATTTCCTTTCCAAATCTCTAGCAATTAATGGTTCGTATACAAGTGATGTTTTTCCTGTTCCGGAACCACCACAAACGAACATACTTTGATATCTTGATGCTTCAGGAATTGTAATAGTTGCACCAGTTTCACTATTTTGACACAAATATACCTCGCAAGTATATGGACCATGATCTTTTTTTGTATCTGATAAATTAATACCAGCATAGTCCCAAATAGAACGAGTCATATCAGTACTATCATTTACACCAAAGTATAAGAAATTGAATATTTTTGGTATAATGAATAATGGAAATAATACTGTTATCGAAGTGAATGCATGTCTTATTAAATCTGAGAAGTTTGTAACTAATTCAACATAGTTTGGATGTGATATTAATAAAAGCCATGCAACCATGTTTAACCATTGGGTGAACATTGAAATAGCAATTATTGATAATCCTATAATATATACATTAAATAAAGTTACTTTTTGTTTCTTACTTGAAGAAAACTCAGAAGAACCGGAAAATAAATAAGCAAATACAGGGCATGCAAGTGCAAATGTATATTTTATTGGTCCCCAATAAGAATAAGAAACACCTGTGAATAACATTAATAACATTTCTACAATTCTATCCACTGCTAAATATGCAGTTATAAGAGTTAGTATATATGTAAAAAAGGTATTTCTACTTGTATTTAATTTTTTTAAAAACTTGTCTAAAAATTTCATTATATATAGCCCCTTTTTATATTTTAATTCTACATATATATTATCTTATAAAATGGCAAAAAAAACAAGTATTTTTGGTAAAAAAGTTGGAAAACAAGGTGATGAATAATTATTTTTTTAGTATAATTTATTATTTTTTGCATATAATATCTAAAATTTAAGTGAAGTGGAAGTGAAATTATGTTAGATGATAGAAAAGGTAATGAAATGAATAAAGAAATAGAGTTAATAAAAAATATAATAAAAACTAGAGAAGAATTAAAAAATAATAATAAGAACTTTGAATTTGCAGAATTAGATTTAGTTGATTATTATATATATCAAATTAAAGCAAATCAGGCAAAACTAAATTATTTATTTAAATTAGCAAAAGCAAAGGGAATCACAATAGATAGTATAAATCAAATAGAATATTCAAATTATGAAGAAGAAATAAGTTAAAGTATTGTAATATTTGTCCCAAACTTGCATAAAAATGTATAAATTAAGTTTGAAGAGGGATGAATATGGAAACGAACTTACTTACATATTTGGCTTGTATTTGTTTTTTAATAATTTTTGGAAAAATTTTTATTGTTCCTATAACCAAAATAGTAAAATTAGTTATTAATTCTATAATTGGAGGAATATTAATATATTTGATTAATCTAATAGGCGGATTATGGGGATTTCATATCGGTTTGAATGTTTTTACAAGTATTTTAATTGGATTATTAGGTCTGCCGGGTGCTGTTTGTTTGGTTATTGTTAAATTATTAATTGTCTAGTGGAAAATTATAATTTTGAATATAATTATAATTTTTTTTGATTTTTTATAGTTTTTTAAAAATTTATGTGTTATTATATACTTATCAAAAGATAAGGTGGTAAGAATATGGAAGATGAAATTGTAAAAAAAATAGCAGAATTATTAGGAAGTGAAACAGGAATAGAAACTGAAAAAGTATATAATTACATTCAAGATGGACTAAAAAAAAGAGAAATAGAAAAATTAAAAAAAGAATTATCTGAAAAAACTAAAGAAATTGAAGATAAGAAAAGAACACAAAAGGATGATGTAAAAACTAAAGAAGAAACAAAAAAAGAAAATAAGGAACCATTAATAATTGTACAGGATACTCCTAATTATAAACAAATAAGACCAGAAGGAAGATTACATGTAGTAGCAGATATAAAGAAAAATAAATATTATTTAATGGATGAAGAATCCAATATTTTAGAATCAAGAGTAATAAACGGTGTAGAAGATTCTATATATAAAAAGTGTATATCAAAAATATTAATAAAAAAACGTAGTAATGAGTTGATAAAACAATATAAATATGTAAATGAAAAAAATGTTGGAAATGTAGATACAATTACATATAAATTATTAAAAGATTTTGATGAAGATTACTCAACTAAATATGCAGAAAAATATTTGAAAATGGTAACATTAAATCCTAGTAGAAATCAAGCAGAAAGTGATGAAAAGTATAAAGCAAAAGTAATTAATTCTAAGAAAAAAGCACTAAATGAAATGAATATAGATTTTACATATAATACTAAGGGAATTTTATTTTTTAAAGGAGTAAAATTAAAAGATAAAATTCAATATATGAAAATGGTGTCAAAACAACAAAATATCTTTGGCGCAAAAGTAAATAGTAATTTTTTGGGATTATTTAGAAATAAGAATAAAATGTTAGATTCAGGAAGAAATGAATATGTTCAAACAAAGAAAAAATTAAGTTTAAGTAAATCAAAAATTCCTAAGATGAAATTTAAAAGTTTTCATATGCCAAAATTAAATATTAATATAGATAAGCAAAAGGCTAAAAAATATTTTGGAAGAACAGTAATGGCAGGAATTGCAGGGCTTTCATTATTTGGAGCAATTTATCAAGCTAAAACTATTACAAATGTTAATAATAAAGAAAATAAAGCTATAGAATATGAAATGGAAAACAATAAGAACGATAATGATTTTAAAAAACAGTTTCATGTTAATATAGAACAAAATATTGTAAAGGTAAAACAAGAAAATAAAGAAGCTTCTGATATTATAGAAAATATTGATGATGTTGAACAAAAAAATCCAGTTATTACAAAGTTAAGTAATTTAGTAAATAATAAATGGGAAATAAGTAGTGGAAAATATTATAGTTCGCCAGATGGTACTGGAAACTCAGGTAATTTTAAAAATTATCAAGAAGCAGTAAAAGTAGATTTATTAAATTTATTAGATGAACAAGGAAATAAAATTTGTACAATATCACCAGATGAACTTAGCAATTTACCAGAGGATATTGCAGAGCAAGTAAAAGGTTTCCAATATCATGTAAGCAATGAAAATACTGTTTTAGGGTGGAATACAGATAAACAATTAGATGAATTAAATGAAAGTGATTCAATGCATAGTGTTCAAGAAGAAAAAGATAGTGATATGGAAATAGGAGAATAAAAAATAAAAGAAATCCAATTGAGAGGCTGCTGAAAATGTAGCCTTTCAATTGGATTTCTTTTATTTTTTATTCAACTGTGACAGACTTCGCTAAATTCCTTGGCTTATCAACATCTAATCCTTTTTCTTTAGAAATATAATAAGCAAGTAATTGAAGTGGAATGACTGATAAAATAGGGGAAATAAAACAATCTGTTTTTGGTATTGTTATTACTTCATCAAACATATTTTTATCAATATCTTGATTTGTTACAACTAAAGTTTTAGCACCACGAGTGATAACTTCTTGAATATTACTTACAGTTTTCTTAACTAAGTTTTCATCTGTCATAATGCTTATAACAGTAATTCCGTTTTCTATTAGTGCTATAGGTCCATGTTTTAATTCTCCTGCTGCATAGCTTTCTGAGTGAATGTAAGAAATTTCTTTTAGTTTTAAAGAACCTTCTTTGGCAACAGTTTCATCAATTCCACGACCTAAGAAAAAGACATCTTTTTCTTGATATATTTGTTGAGCAAATTTTTTAATTTCATCATTACATTTTAAAGTCTCTTCAATTTTTTTTGGTAAATCTAAAATATCTTGTTTTAAATCTTTAATTAATTTTGAATTTTCTCCAAATAAAATTTCTGCAAAATATATTGCTAAAATATTTATTAGCATAACTTGAGATGTATAAGCTTTAGTTGATGCAACAGCGATTTCTGGACCTGCATGAGTGTAAATTGAATAATCAGCTTCTCTTGTTATAGAACTTCCAATTACATTTGTAATAGCTAAAGTTTTAGCACCTTTTTCTTTAGAAAGTTTAAGTGCTGCTATTGTGTCTGCAGTTTCTCCAGATTGAGAGATAAAAATACATAAAGTCTTTTCATCTATAATTGGGTCTCTGTATCTAAATTCAGAAGCTATATCAACTTCAGTAGGAATTCTACAAAGTTTTTCAATTGCATTTTTTCCACTAAGACTAGCATGCATTGCAGTTCCACAAGCTACAATATAAATTTTATTTAGACTAGATAAATAAGCTTTTGTGAATCCTAGTTCATCAAACTCACATTTTGAATTTAGATTTATTTTTGCACCAATAGTTTCTCTTATAGCTGTTGGTTGTTCATAAATTTCCTTCAACATAAAATCATCAAAACCATCTTTTTCAGCAGCAGAAGAATTCCATTCTATTGTTTGTGTATGTTTTTCTATTTCATTTAAGTCTTTATCATAAAATTTAGCAGAATCTTTTGTTAATAATACAAATTCTAAATCATTTAAAAGATAAAAATCTCTAGTATAAGAAAGTATTGCTGGTATGTCAGAAGATAAATATTTTTCATCTTCACAAGTTCCAATAACTAAAGGACTGTCTTGTCTAACAACAATCATATTGTCTGGGTATAATTTTGAAATAACTTCAATTGCAAAACTTCCTTTTAAATCTAAACATGTATTTCTAACTGCTCTTAAAAATTTTAAATCATCATTATTTTTATCAATATTAAAATAATAATGAATTAGATTAGGTATAACTTCTGTATCTGTTTGAGAATAAAAAGTATAACCTTTTTCTTCTAATGATTTTTTTAATTCATTATAATTTTCAATAATTCCATTGTGTACAACACTAAATGTTTTTGAATTATCTTGATGTGGGTGAGAGTTTTCCTTAGATGGCTTTCCATGTGTTCCCCATCTTGTATGAGCAATTCCTATAGTTCCTTCTAATTTATCAATTCCATCTAAATTTGATAGATTTTTGACTCTTCCTTTATCTTTCATTAAAGATAATCCATTTTTTTCTATTGTTGAAATACCTGCAGAGTCATAACCTCTGTATTCCAATCTTGTTAAACCTGCCAATAAAATTGGGCAAGCTTTTTTAACTCCTATGTAACCTACAATTCCACACATAGTAATTCCTCCTAAAAATTAAAATTCCGGAATTGAAAGTATTGGAATACTTAATTATATTAATTTCTGTTTTAATATTGCTATT
>ERZ825670.2261-NODE-2261-length-18598-cov-4.834439_pt1 | contig 18598 bp, 20 predicted proteins | sample MGYA00519929_ERZ825670 | MGnify/ENA primary metagenome ERZ825670 (study PRJEB31778, sample SAMEA3449207) | human gut metagenome | biome: human gut; feature: human-associated habitat; material: faeces | place: United Kingdom | collected 2010/2012 ...
TGAGAAAAGGGGACGGACCTTGCTTATTGTTATATTATTTATTTCTTGTTTTATATTACAAGGTCCGTCCCCTTTTCTCAAAAGTGAGAATTTTCCTCCGTCCCTTTTTCTCAGTTATAATTTTAAAATTTAAAGGACTGGTGGTTTATGGATATTGTGAAGGTTATAGGTTTGGCTTTTGTTTCTATAATTGTTATAAGTATGGTTAAATCGCAAAAACCGGAGTTTGCTACTTACGCTTCATTGATTGGTGGGGCAATTATTTTGTTTATGATAATTGGTGAGCTTGCTCCGATTGTAACACTACTTAAAAATTTATCTGACAAGCTTGGTGTGAGTAGTAAGTTTTTGGGAATTTTGCTTAAGATAACAGGTATTGCATATCTTACGGAGTTTGGCAGTAATGTTTGCAAAGATGCGGGGGAAGCTGCGATTTCTTCTAAGGTGGAGTTAGCTGGAAAGGTACTTATAATAAGTTTATCAATACCGATTTTACTTACATTAATTGAGACTTTATTGGAGCTTGTGTGAGGTGAGTTTTTGAATATAAAAAAGTTTTTTTACATATTGCTGTGTATCTTGATTTGGATAAGTATGTTATCAAATGTTTTTGCAACAGATGAAGTTAATGTAGATAAGTTTATTTCTGAAGTAAAAGGCTATAGTAATGACATATTTCCAGAATTATCTGATGAAAATTTTTTAAATAGTGTTTTGAAACGGTGAGATGACAGTTAGTGGACTAACTATCATAAAAAGAGTTTCAAATTTGGTTTTTAAAGAATTTAGAGAAAATAAAAGTTTGTTATTTCAGATAATTGGCATTTCCTTTTTGTGTGCTATTTTAAAACATATTCAAAGTTCGTTTGGTGGAAATGTAAGTGAGATTGCTTTTTATGTTTGTTATATGCTCATAATTGTTTTGATTATTGCTAGTTTTACAAATATAACTACTATTTCTATAAATGCTATAAATAAGCTAACTAGTTTTATGGAAATTATTATACCTACTTTAATTGCTCTTATGATTGGTATGGGAAATATTAGTACTGTTATTGCAATGCAACCGATTATTTTGACTTTGATTTCTATTATTTCTGTGATTGTTTCTAAATTAGTAATTCCGATAATTGTGACTAGTACGATATTAAATTTGATTGGAAATATTTCAAAGCAAGTAAATGTTGAAAGTCTAAGTAAGTTTATGAAGAAAACGGTTATGTATGTTTTGGAATTTGTTATGATTATTTTTTTAGGATTACTATCTTTGGAAGGAAGTTTGGCATCTAATGTAGATGGCATTACTGCAAAGGTTGCTAAAACAGCTGTGAGTAATGTTGTTCCTGTTGTGGGAAAACTGATTAGTGATGCAACAGATAGTGTTATAGGCGCAGTAAGTATTACGAAGAATGCTGTTGGAATTATAGGTATGCTTACTATTGTGATGATTGTGGCAGGGCCTATTTTAAAGGCTTTTGTATGTATGACTTTTTTTAATTTGAGTTCGGCGATATGTGACACTATAGCAGATGAGAGGATTTCTAAGTCTATGAGTACTGTCGCTGAGTCTATAAAGCATATTTTTGGGATTTTAATTATGGTACTGTTTTTATTTATTATTGCGATTACACTTATGATAAAAATGAGCAATTTTTCACTTATGTATAGGTAAAAGGAGAATATGATGCTTAGTAATATTTCAAATTTTTGTACTACGATTATTTTTACTACTTTAACGATTATAATTTTAGAAATGGTTATGCCTGAAGGCAAATCAAAAAAGTATGTTTCTTTTGTGTGTAAGGTTGTAATTACGATAGCACTAATAAATCCAATATTAAGTTTTATGAATGTTGATATAGGCGAAAAATTAGAGCTTACCGATAGTAATTATAATCAATACAGATTTGAAAATAATACTTATGAGAAAAGTGTAAGAGAGACTTATGAAAAAAATCTTGTTAATGATATAACAAGTAGACTAGAGGAAAGTGGATATATAGTGGGCAATGTGCAAGTTGAATATAATGAAGAAACGTTTAAGCCAACTAAGATATATATGAGTCTTGAAACAAATGATGGGTATATTCAAGAAGTTAAAGTGGATGTTTTTGCAGAAAAGTCGAAAGGAAGACTTACAGATGTTATTAGTCAAAATAAGATTAAAGAGATTTTGCATGATAATTACGGGATAGCTAAAGAAAATATTTACATAGAATAATGTTAAAGATAAGAGGTGTGTTTTATGGAAAAACTATTATCAAAATTTAAAGACTTGAGTAATAAAAAACAAATAGAAAATGTTGTAATATTTCTTGTACTGTTAATCATAGTTATTATAGTGATAAATAGTTTATTTGGCGAGGAAAAGGAAACAGTAAAGGAAGGTCCAAAAGAGGTATCGATAAGTTTAGAACAAAATGAAAATGATTTGGAAAAAAGTTTGAAGAATATTTTAAGTAAAATAAGCGGTGTGGGAAGTGTTGATGTAATGGTGTCTTATTCAAATACTATTATGCAGGTTCCAATGTATGATACAAAAGAGAATACGACTGTTGTCGAGGAGTCGGATAAAAATGGTGGCATTAGAAAAACGAAAGAGGTTGCAAATGAACAAAGCATAATATATGAAGAAAAAAATAGTGTTAAGGTTCCTGCAATAAAGCAGACGATTATGCCGGAGGTTGTGGGGGTTATTGTTGTGGCTGAGGGAGCTGGAAGTCAAGTTGTAAAAGAAAATATTAAGAATGCTGTTGAGGCTGTAGTAAATATTTCGGCACATCGTATTCAGGTTTTTGCAAAGTAATAAAGAAAGTGAGGAAGAATGATGAATTTTAAAGTTAGTGTAATTAAGAAAAATCAGATATTAGCATCGCTTGTTGTTTTGATGCTTGTAATTGCTGGATATTTGAATTATACGTACGATCCGACTAAGGATTATGATACGGAATTGACTGGAGTTATGAGTAATAATTTAGGTGATGCATATTTGGTGGATAGTTCTAGTGTTAGTACTAATATAGATAATATAGTTGAGAGTGTTGAGGCTAGTACTAAGGTTACGACTGCTGAGGAATATTTTGCAACTACTCGTATGGAGAGGGAAAATTCTTATGCAGAGCAACTTGAAAGTTATGAGGATATTCTTTCTAATGCTTCTATAAGTAGTGAAGAAAAGAGTTTTGCTCAGACAGAGATTACGAAGATTAATAATACCAAAAATGCTATTATAATTGCTGAGAATTTGATTAAGTTAAAAGGGTTTAAGGATGTTGTTATTATGGTGAATAATGGCAGTGTTAATGTCATTGTTAGAGCAGATAAATTGGAAGATAAAGAGGTGTCACAAATTCAAAGTATAATTATGGGAGAGCTAAAGGTTGAGCCCGAGAATTTACATATAAAATCGTTGTGATAAATTATTGATGTGGAAAAGTGCAGATGTTGCACTTTTTTCTCCGTTAATAAATTCTTTTTAAAATGGATTTGCATACTGTAACTTTATGGTATAATAATAGTCGGAGGTGCGTGATTTGAAAAAAATATTTTGGATACTTTTTGTAATTGTTGTTCTTATATTGATTTCAGTTGGATATCATAAATCTTTGAATAGTAATGACGTTGGTAGTGGTGATAATATAAATGAACCACTTAACGACCAGATTCAAGGCTTGCCTACAAGTGGAGAAAAGGAAGTTTTAGTAGAAAATGATACGAAAGAATTAGATGATGATGTTAAAAATGCTGACAAAATTGAAGAGACTAATCAAGCTGTAAAAGAAGATGTTTCTAAAGTTTCTGGTGAGGCTCAGACTGAAAAGATTGAAACTATGGCTGGAGCATATTCATCTTATGATAATAAGAAAAACGCCTGGGGATTTGTAAGAAAACCTGATGGCAAGACTCCTGAGTTTTATGGACCTCATGCTAAGGTTTTGGATGATTATGAAGGAATATATATAGGAAATACGGAAGAGCCAGTAATTTATCTTACTTTTGATGAGGGATATGAAAATGGATATACTGGTAAGATTCTTGATGTGTTAAAAGAGAAAGATGTTACGGCTGTATTTTTTGTTACGATGCCATACGTTAAGCAAAATCCTGAATTGATTCAAAGGATGGTTGATGAAGGTATGATAATTGGTAATCACACAGTTAATCATCCATCTATGCCAGAAGTAACTGATGACACAAAGCTTGCAAAGGAGATTATGGATCTTCACAATTATATGTTAGAAAATTATAATTATGAGATGAAATATTTAAGACCACCAAAGGGTGAGTTTAGTGAAAGAACTGTAAAGTTAAGCTTGGATTTGGGCTATAGAACAGTACTTTGGAGTGCCGCATATGATGACTGGGATAGAAATAATCAAAAAGGAACGGACTATGCTAAAAAGATGATTTATAATAATCTTCATAATGGAAGTGTAATGCTTCTTCATGCTGTTTCAAAAGACAATGCAGCTGTTTTAGCAGATGCAATAGATGAAATGAGAAATCGTGGCTATGAATTGGTTTCACTAGATGATTTTACAAGATAAATTATAGAAAAAATTGTGCTACAAAAAGATGGCTCTCATTTTTAACTTACATGACTTCTTTTTTGTAGCACTTTTTATGTGAAAATAATGTGTATGTTTCCTAAATAAAACAAATAATCACTTGCAAAAATAATTCGTTTAGTATAGAATTTATTTGTAATTACTTAAATGTGGATATGAGGTGATAGGATTGCTAGGAGGACAGGATACTTTTATAGATAAAATATTAAAAGCGATTATGAATGCAATACTTACGGTTGCAAAACTACTTGTAACTTTTACCCTTTCAAATGAATTCATTACTATTGGCGTTTGGTTTTTAGTGTTAAATATTATTGCTATAATTTTAATGAAGAGGGACAAGCAGTATGCAAAGGAAGAAAAAAGAAGAATAAGAGAGTCGACATTGCTTGTAGTAGCTCTAGCTGGTGGTGCTCTTGGAATGTATTATGCAATGTACAAATATAAACATAAAACGCTTCATAAGAAATTTACAATTTGTGTACCACTTTTTATAGTTTTACATTTTGCGTTTATTTCATACGCAGTAATAAGTAGTTTTATTATTTAGAAAGAGGAGGATTTTTATTATGAATATCAAAATTACTGGAAGAAGTATTGAAGTAACAGATGCGATGAAAGATTACATCGAGAAAAGATTAGAAAGGTTAGAAAAATTTGAAGGTAAAAACACTGATGTAAACGTTGTTTGTAGTGTTGAAAGAGAAGATCAAATTGCTGAAATTCAAATTAATCATGATGGAGAATTTTTAAGAGTTGAAGAAAGAAATGCAGATTTTTATGCTGCAATCGATTTAGCTTTAGATAGAGCTGAAAGACAACTAAGAAAAGAAAAAGAAAAAAGAATTGAAAAAAGCCAAGGTGGAGCTGAAAAAGTTAGAATTAATGATATCTTTTCTGCAGAAAATAAAGAAGCTGCAAAAGGTGAAATTACAAAAACATTAGTATATGAAATCAAGCCAATGTCTACAGAAGATGCTAAATTAAAATTAGAAAGCACAGATGATATGTTTTTAACTTTTGTTAATTCTAAAACAAATGAAGTTAATGTAATCTACAAAAGAGGAGATGGCACATTTGGTATGGTAATACCAGAATAATGCTTAATCTACTATTTAAGTGAGGTTTTAAACATGAAAAATTTTTTAAAGATATTTTTAGGTTTGGTGATACTTGTTGTTATATTGGGAACAATATTTTACATGGTAGATACAACAAGAGTTCATAATGAGTGTGAACCTATTTTTACGTTTGCACACAAGATTATAGATGGAATAGATTTTAGTGCCAAAGTCGACACTGGACTTGGCTATAAGATTATACGAATTGAAACATTAGATAAGCAAAAGACAATAAAAGTAGGAACTATCTTCATGAAGGAAGAGATGCCTAATAATATCATAGAAAGTGGCGATAACATTTTGACTAGTGGAGATATTGTTTCTTCTGGTGAAAACGAATTGCCAAAACAAACAACTTTTGGTGAAAGCTATGAAGATTTTATTATGCTTGAAGGAATGGAAGAAAAAGTATATGCGAAAAGATTAAATAGTAAACTTGGTTATTCGATGACCTATTATTATGATTTGTTTGAGTATGTTGGTTTTGAAAATCATGATTTGTATAAATGGATATATACGTCTGGTGATATGCAGTCTACTATGACTATTTATGATGTAACTGATCAAAAAGAATATGATAAAGCTATAAAAAAGATAAATAAGGACAAAGCTTTAGAAGAGCTTTCTGGAGATGGTACGATTTTTGAAAAAGCATATTCTAAAATGTACACAGAAAACGAAATACATAAAATACAATATTTTTATTTCATAAATTTAGAAAATCTAAAATTAATGATAGATTTATCTTATCCTTTAGAAGCCGCTGAGGGCATAGGAATGTATATGAATAACATGCTTGTCAGCATTATAAAAAGTTAAAAAATAACCACAAAATACCACGTGTAAAAAACAAAATTAAGTACATCATATTATTGAAAAGAGAGTTATCTTTTTATAGAGAATTGTCTTTTTGAAAAGTGTTTTACAAATTACACGGAGGTGAATATAAGATGGCAAGATCAAACAAGATCGAAGTTCCTGGTGCTAAAGAGGCTATGAACAAATTCAAAATGGAAGTTGCAAGTGAAGTTGGTGTTAACTTAAAGCAAGGTTACAATGGTGACTTAACTTCAAGACAAGCTGGTACAATCGGTGGTAACATGGTTAAGAAAATGATTCATCAAGCAGAAAGCCAAATGGGTAATAAATAACTTGATTACAAATCCTCATGATTTAATTCATGGGGATTTTTCATGTGTATGATTTATTTTCAATTAACAGTTTACAGAAAAAAATTACATAAATTTGCATTTTTAAAAGATAAGTGCTATAATGTATGTATTCACATATTTTTTAGTGGTTGCTGTGTGCACTATAATATGTGAGTACCAAATGGCTAAATTTCCTGTTGACGTTTTTCACTTATATGTTATGAGCTTAGCCATGTGGCTACTTTCTCATAATCAAGTGCGAAATAACGGCAACAGAGCAAAATATTTATTTAATGATTTTGAACGGTAAAGTGCGTTTGAGGTCAAAAAAATGTAGGATTAATGACACACTATGAAGATTCTTGAGGAGGAAGAGTATCAATGAGAAAATTTGCTTGCATGATTATGGTTCTCGTGACGGTTATGATGGTTATGGTTGCTCAGGCTGAAGAAGAAGTCTCGACGAACGGTCTTTGGGGGCTGTATACTGAAAAGGCTGTCGGCGAGTGGCATCCTTTGAATTCTGGTGAGGTCATAGAAGCTAAGGAGTTGAGGCGGCTCATGGTTGTCAATCTTGAGTCCAATCAGCGGATTCACTGGCGCTGGATTCATGGCATGGATAGCTGGTGCGAGTTGGAAAAGGGTGACCCTTTTATCAACATCGACGGCTATCGTGCTTCGCATGGCTGGGATGTCCTCGAGCTCCAAGTGATGGATGCTGAGGGTATTTACCATGCGGTTGGTGAATATCCTGTAAGGTTTTCCGGTACGGGTGACTTCTACATGAACTCGGAAGAGTGTATGGTCGTCAGCTGGGGAGATGGCACGATTGGTGTTTCGGTGTCATATAAGTATGACATTGAAGTAAAAATTGCCAACGTTACACTCGTCACCATGGCGAATGTGCCTGCAGGCAACATTCTTCTCAGCGACCTTGAAATCGGCGATGTTATCATCATCACCGGAAAGAATGCAGGTGCGGAATCGTTGCCGGTTGTTTATGAGGTAAACACAGGTGATTTCGCTCTGATGACCGATTAAGTTCCTACGCAAAGGGAGGCTCCATTTTCTATGGGCTCCCTTTTTTATGCACAAAAATATTAACAAATTAAGTTATTTAAATAAAAAGCAAAAAACAAATTTATGTAAATCATATTGACAAAATTATTAAGTCGAATATATAATGTACGAGGTTTCACAAAAATATTTTGCCATGTATGGCAAATAAAAGGAGGACTTCTATATGAAGCGTAAGGGTCTGTCACTGGTACTTGCGATGGTACTGCTCATGAGTTTTGGCATCGTAGTACATGCTGAAACCACGAATGGTAACGCAAAAGACATTTTGCTTACCGACGGCGAAAGGACTTTTGAAGAAGATACGGTAAATGTTTTGGAAGAAGGTTTGTATAGTATCTATCTCCAGGTTGCACCAGTAGATGAGGTTAAAGAGATTTCTTACGTATTTGATGAAGGTTTAGAAAATGAATATAGCACAACTATAACTGACGATATCACAGAATCAATCAAATTTAAGAGTGATTTTGTGATTGGAAAGACACATACTGTAAGATGCACTGCAAAATACAATGATGGAACTAGTTTGAAGAAGTTTTATACTTTTGACAGTATAGCTAGACATAAAAATTATGATCAACTACGAGTAAATGTTTCTTTGAATGGTGAATGTATGTATCAGGAAAACTATTATGCTCTTAGAAAAGATGATGTTATTTCGGTTGATGTGAAGACTTTTTTTGAAGATTTGCCAGTTTGTTTTACTGCATATTATTGGGCAGATGCAGATACGTGGAAAGCTTTGACTGAAGAAAAACGAGTATATGGTGAAGATGGGGAACATTTTGTAATCGAGGTTCCCGAGGAATACTATGGTACGCGTAAAGCATTGATGATCGAGTCTGTTCTTGAAACTAATGAAGGCAAAGAAGATCAGACCCGTAGAAGTGGTTGGATGATCTACTTTTTTAATTTGGGCAACAACGTGAGTGCGGATACTAAGTTGAACGGTGAAAAACTGTACAACAACTATAGTCATCTTGTTAGAAGTGGAGATAAGATTACTATTTCTGGTATACCGATGGTTGATTCGGAGATTGATTTTATTGGGTACTATTTTCTTGAGTTTGATGAGAAAACTTCGAAGTGGAGTGACACGGGTATTATTAGTGTGAAAGGTGCTACTGCTGAAATTACTCTTCCGGATAGAGAACCGGGTAGTTTGATGTACTTGTATGCTGAACCAGTTGATGTGTTGGACAACTCTCGTACGTCATATATTACTAAGAGTGGCTGGCAACTTTATATATTGGTGTGGTGCGACGACACTCCTATACTGGAAAAGGAAACTATTGTTACTTATTCGGATTGTAGTCTGGCTGATGGTTCTAATATTGAAGTGAATTCGGGTGACTATTTGAAGCTTTCGGCAACTTCTGCAGAAAGAATTGAAATGGTATATTTCACTTGGGACGATGAACCTGACATGCAGGTCTGGAAATCACTTCATTATGATCTTAAGATTCCGTCTGAATTTGCTGTTGGTTCTACACATAAGCTTCAGGTGAATGTACTGTACAACAATGGAGAAGAATCTCCTATTAAGACTTTTTATTTAACTGTTTTGGGCGATGACTCTGAAGATAATCAGAGTTTTGAAAAGAATTCTGACTAACTTTAAAAATGTGGCTAAGTTTTTTGAACTTAGCCACATTTTCGTTTCATAATAATTTATATTATTGATATAAATTTTAGTTAAAAAATATTGTAAAAAAAGTAAACAATTTACATAATATCTATTGCATTTCTTTACCAGTTATGGTAATATATTATCAGTGGTGTAAAAACACAAACGAGAAATTTAGGAGGTTTTATATTATGAATAATTTAAAGAGAAAAGTATCTTTAATTTTATCAGTTATTTTAATAGCTTTGTCTATTTTCCCATTAGGCATGTCTTTAGCTACTGTAAACACCGTAACTAGCATGGACGTTACAATGGATGGCAAAACTATAAAAAATGGTGGAACTTATGAGGTTAAAGGCGGAGAGAAAATTGAAGCTATAGCTCAAAGTCCTAACGGAGTTGATTTTATAGGATATTACTATAATGGAGTAACAGAAATAAAAGACTTTGATGGCAACAAACTTTCAATAACTGTTCCAACAAATCCTGCAGGAACAGAACTTGATTTACGTATTGAAGCAGTTGATTCTAAAAACAATCAAACAGGTTGGTATAAATTCATTTTAAAATATCCTGCAGTAGATGATTTATCATTATCTGCTAAAATGGATGGAGTTAGCTTGGTAAGTGGTAAATCTTACGATGTTAAAGGCGGAGAGACAGTTACTGTTAAAGCAAAAAGTAGTAATGGAGTTGCAAGCATAGGATATTATTTTGAAGGAAAGACAGAAATTACTAATGTTTTCTCTGACACAGCAACGATTACTATTCCAGAATATGCAGATGGAACAAAAACAAAATTACATATTGCCGCAACAGATAAGGCTAATAATGCAAGCGACTGGTTATCTTACACATTAAATTATAAAAAAGATACATCTTCAGTAGCAGATGTTAAAATGACAGTAAAAATGGATGGAATCGAATTAAAAGCTGGAAAAACATATAGTGTAAATGGTGGCGAAAAAGTTGTAGCAAATGCTTCTAGTGTTAATGGAATTGATTTCATTGGATACTATTTTGTTGGAAAAACAGAGATTGTTGATGTTAATTCAGATACATTAACATTTGATATTCCAGCATATGAAGAAGGTTCTACTGTTAAGATGCGTATAGAGGCAGTTGATAAAAAGAACAATAAAACAGGTTGGTTTGATGTTACTTTAGAATATGCTAAAATTGAGGATTCAGATTTAGATATTCTTCCTTGGGAGAAAGAAAATAAAGACTTAGCGTCTTTAGCAATTGCATTAAGAAATGATTCTGAATCAAGTAAAGCAAACAAAAACGTTTATGCTTTAGGTGAAAAAGTAACATATTACGTAGATTTTAAAAATGGTGGCAAAAAGATTAAAGACGAAGTTAAAATTACATTAGAATTACCATTAGATTTTGAAGTGGTTTCTTCAGACGGTGGAAGTGTTGATTATAATAAAGGTTTAATTACTTGGACATATCCAAATGGTATGGACGAAGAGTATGAAGGTACCAAAACAGTTGAAGTAAAATATAAAGCATTTAGCAAAAAGAGTGTAGATTCTATGAAAATTTACCCAGTTGCAACAATTTCAAAAGCTGGTAAAGTAGCTGATGAATCAGCAGTAATCAATTACATCTACAGAGATGAAGATACAGTTATTACAGATACTCACGAACCATATATGTATGGTGATGCTAATGCAACAACATTTAGACCAGATGCAACAATAACAAGAGCAGAAGGTGCACTTGTATTAACAAGAATTCTTCTTGGTCAAAGTGCTATTGATAACGTAAAAGTTACAAGTGTATATCCAGACTTAGATCAAACATATTTAGAAGCACAAAAAGCAATTATAGCTGCTACTTCTTATGGTATTATTAATGGTTACACAGACGGATATTACAGACCAAATCAAACAATGACAAGAGCAGAATTTATGAAAATTATTGCTAAATTTGTAGAACTTAATGCTGAAGATGATGGCATTAAAGGATTAGAAATTAAAAACATTGAAGATTCGGTTAAACTTTACAAAGATCCAGTATTAAGATACGCAGTAAATGGTACAACAGTAAGCAATCACTGGGCACTTGAAGAAGTAACTTTACTTGTAAGATTAAATATGACAGCTGTAAGCTCAAAAGAAAAGAATTTAAGATTAGATGAAGGTATTACAAGAGCAGAAGTTGCTCAACTTGTTAACTTCTTCTTACTAAGAGCTCCAGCAGAAGTAAATTCAAGAACAAATACAGCATTCAGTGATGTTAGTAGAAAACATGAATTATTTGCAGATATCGTTGAAGCTACAAGAAAAGCTCATGATTTCACAATTACTGAAGATGGTACAGAAATAGCTGAATATTAATACTACAAATAGATAAAACACTAAAAAATCCGAACAGATTGATATCTTGTTCGGATTTTTTATGTGCTATTACAATAGCAAGATTTAGAAATGCCGAAAATGTTGAGTAAGTATGGGAAAATTTACATAAATTATTGAAAATTGACATAAGATATGCTATAATAATAACTGAAATAAATTCTTATCAATTGATGTTTGGCCCTTTGTTTGGAGCTTAGTCATGTGGCTACTTTCTCTTGAACAATTGGCAACTACAAACATCAAAAAAATATATATCCCCTGGTTAAAAAATTCCGGTATTTTTACTTGTTTTTGTGATGAAATTGGTCATGTGGCCGTGTTTTCTCACTAAATTGGTAGATAGCCGTTTATTTGCATCACTTTGGGCTTCTTTGAGGTAGAGCTAATTGATGATGCAACCCGACATTATATGTGGGGATATAAAAAGATGGAGTGCCTCTAACCATGTTTCGATAGTAAACTTTAGAACTTAAAGACAATAAGGAGGTCAATAAGCTATGAAACGTAAAGACTTGGTAAAAATGGTCGTGGGTATTGTTCTCGTTGTTCTGTTGGTGGTTGCATACAACAAGGTTGATATGCAAGCTATCAAAGATTGGTTCGCTAATCTGACGACGACTGAGCCGACGGAAGTAGTTACTGATGGCGGAAGTCAGCAGGATACTCCGACTGTGGCGCCGATCGAGAACACCGCTACTCCTGAGCCGACGGAGGAGCCTTCCTCTGTGTTTGTAGACAATATGGGTAAAACTTATTTCTACAATAAGGATCTCGCCTATTGCATGGTCTCTCTGCAAGAGAGATTGGATTTGACGGCGATGACCAAATTAAATGTATACGATATCGTGCGTGCAAACGATATCGTGGTGATGTGTGGCGATGGAAAGGAGATTACGGCCGATTATGGTATTGACCTTTCGGCTGTGGAAGCTGTGTCTTTCTTCCGGGACGGCTACAGTCTTCTGAGCTATGAAGAGGACGAAGATAAGTTCTTCAAGGACGAATCTTCAACTCATACCTTCAGAGGCGCGACGGACTCTGAGTTCACCGATGCAGTGTTCTGCGACAAGGACATTGCGATTAAGTCCCGAGTTTGCGTTGCCTATGTTAACGCGAAGCTTTGGGGCGTGGACAAAGAGTACGGCTGTAAGGGATGGTTCAAGATGAACCTTCTCGAAGACCGTATCTTCAAAGCATTCGTTCTCGTGAAGAGGGCGGTTGTTCTTGAAGGAAATACGGTAGAGATGTTTACTTGGGCTATTCGCACGTGTGACGGCGAGCCTGAGCAGCCTACCAACGGTGGCAATGGTGATGGCGGAAAGCCCTCGGATAAGCCGACTGCCGAACCGACTATCCAGCCGACCGCCGAGCCGACTACTAAGCCGACGCACTCCCCCACGGAGGCGCCGACCACGGCTCCGACGGAAGCGCCGACTACTGCCCCCACCATTGAGCCGACTGTCAAGCCGACTCACTCGCCGACGGAAGCTCCGCGGCCGACTCACTCGCCGACGGAAGCTCCGCGGCCGACGCATTCCCCCACGGAAGCGCCTACCGCGGCTCCGACTAAAGAGCCGACGCAGCAGCCGTCCTACAAGCCGACGCCTGTTCCGGAAGTAACACCGGAGCCGACGAATCGGCACTCGGACACTGGTGACGAGGGAAGCGGCAACAGCCACAGCCCCACGGATGACGACAACAGCACCTCTGGTGGCAATCGCCACAGCGATGCATCTGACAGTAGCACCAGCAACGGTAACCGGCATTCGGAACCGTAACGCTAACTAATCTTTCCCCCCAAGCTTGTGTTTCAAGCATGGGGGTTCTTTTTTTGTTCATAAGTTGACGGATAATATACTTGCTTTTTGTTAACATAAGTGATATAATTTAACTGTTATTGGAGAAATATAAACGAGGGAGGCATCATTATGTCTAAAAAGTCTATCTATCAGCTGGTTGGTTGCATCATCTTGGTGATTGTGGTATTGCTTGTTACGGGCAAGGTTCAGGAAACAAATTCTGTAGTTGTGCCTACAGCAACACCTACTGCAGCTCTGGTTCCGACCGTGACACCTACACCGACTACAACATCAATCACAATCGTGATAGTAACTCCGGTACCGACAAATACACCGATTCCTACCGAAGTACCAACAGCAACACCTACGCTAGTTCCTACTGAAGTACCGACCGCAACACCTACGCTAGTTCCTACCGAAGTACCAACAGCAACACCGTCGCCGATTCCTACTGAAGTTCCAACAGCGACACCAACTGTTGAACCTACTGCAACACCTCAAATTACAGCAGTACCTGAGGAAAAGTATACTAGTATTGATAGAGAACTTTCGAAAATTACGATCATGGGAGGTATTTACCCGGATTATAGTTCTAAGCAGTCGTATGACTTGTACAATTATTTCGACATAAACGGTCTTGATCAGTCTAGACTGTTTGAAATCATCCGGAAACCCTTTGAGAGTGGTATAGCCCAATGGACCGACATGAAGTTTACTTCTGGCTCTGCAATTGATATGCTCTCATTTGCTCTAAATTCGAGTATTTGCGAAAATTGCGGACGAATCAAGATATCTGAAAGTCCTGTAAACTTGTCGCAAATTACGGCGATTTTCGATGCAATCGAGAGGAATGGCAATCAAGAGGTAGCAAACAGAATTTTGCTCGATTACTTGTACAAGTATACGAGACAAAATCCCAACAATCCGACCGAGCGACTTATCATTTCTTGCAACGATAAGTAAGCTCAAACAAAAATGCGTGAAATTTTTTCACGCATTTTTTGCGTGTTGCATTTGAAGCTTAAAAAGTGGCAAAGGTCTGATAATACTTTTAGTAGCAATTTTGTCAAGGTGGAGATGGCAAAGCCATACTACCTTGACAAAGCCTTGCGGATAAAAGTTTTATCAGACCTTTGCCACTTTTTAAGTTTCAAATGCAACTTGGAAATATTTACATTTTTAAAATATTGCTTGATTTTAATATTTATAAAAGATAAAATATAGATATACTAGATTATATTAGGAAGGTGTATACAAATGAAAAAAACTGCAATTCGCATCGCCATTTTATGTTTGTTAATTACTCTATTTACAGGGGTTATATATGCTTCTGAAAGTGAGTTTGTTATAGAACGTGAGGTTACATATCAAAATAACAAAAATCATACTTTTAAAGATGGTTTTATAAAAATCATGCTTGGACAACTTGATTTTACCCAGTATTCAAAAGATGAGTATTTAAAAGTTACACCAAGACCAGATGAAATACAAAAAGATGAGTTTGGAAATATGTATGCATATTATAGCGTTGCAGGTATGTTACCAAATGAAAAGCTATGCGTTAAGATAGAAAGAAAAATGAAAACATCATCTTTTGTGACAGATGAACCAATTCTTGCTAGATCAAATGGTTCTGTCACGGACGAAAACAGAATTTATATAGAGCCACAAGAGAGAATAGAAAGTGATGAAAAAGAAATAATAGATAAATCCAATGAGATTACTGCAGGACTTTCTACAGACTATAGAAAAGCTTCTGCTATATTTGAGTTTGTAAATACTCAAATGGTATATGCAAATGATACAAGTAATGCAAATAAAGGTGCTTTGTCTGCTTTGAAGAGTATGAAAGGTGTTTGCGAGGAGTTTGCTACTTTGTATGTTGCTCTATGTAGAGCGCAAGAAATTCCTTCAAGGGTTGTGGCTGGTTATAAATATGATGCTTCTGCTAAAACTTTGGTAGATCATGCTTGGGCAGAGATTTATTTAGATGATTATGGCTGGGTTCCTGTTGAGCCAACAGTTATATATACCGTAGATAATAAAAGAGCTACTTATTGGAATTCTTTTTGCATGTTAGACAATTCTAACTATATTCCAACTGAGCTTTATTATTGTGAAGAATATAATAGAACGTATTATAAATATCTTACAGAAGGAGAGTATGTTGTAAGCTTTGCTATGGACGACGATATTGTTCTTCCTGAGCAAAATAGTTTTGCAGATATTAGTATGCATACTTGGGCACAGCCTTCTATTCAAAGTCTTTTTGAAAAGGATATAGTAAAAGGATATTCTGATACTGAATATGGACCAAACAGAAATATTTCTAGAATTGAATTTATATGTATGCTTTCTAGAACTTTGAAATATTTAAATGAAAATTATGTAGAAGGAGCAAATGTTTATTACTATCCATCTTATAACAGAAATCATTGGTCAAAACCAGAGTATGACTATCTTATGAGATGTTATCAATTCTACACTCCATCAGATATTATGAGTGCTGGATATTTTAATATTGCCGAAGTCTTTGGTGATAATATAAATATAGATAAAGCGATAACAAGAGGAGAAGTTGTTGCTCTTATGGATATATTTATGGATGATGCTACTGTTACAAAATCTTTTACAGATGTTAAATCTTGGACTAAGTTTGCAAGTAGTATTGAAAAGGCTTACTCAAATAATTTAATTACTGGTTACCCTGATGGCTCATTTAGACCTAATGCAACTATAACAAGAGCTGAAATGGCAACTATATTAGGTAGATATATTGATAGCAATATGTATGTTGTAGAATAGCTTTATATTTTGCACTCGGGGTTTTACTCGAGTGCAAAACTGTTTTTGTATAGAGGAGTGCATAGCTTATGTATAAATTTGTTGCAATTGATATAGATGGTACACTTTTAAATTCTGCTGGTGAATTAACTAAACATACAATAGATACAGTAAGAAATGTTACGATGCAAGGTGTTAAGGTTGTTTTGACGTCTGGAAGGGTAACGAACTCAGTAAAGGGAATTGCATCTAAGTTAAATGCTGATAAACATATTATTTGCGATAATGGTGCAAAGATTGTAGATTTAGAAACGAATGAAATTGTATATGCAAGTTATATTGAAAAAAGTACAATCATTAAGCTAGTAGAGTTTTGTTTGACTAATAATATTTATTATATGGTTTTTACTAATAAGGAAATTATTGTTAAAGATTTAAAACATATGGCTCTTGCTTTTTATAAGCAAAGACATCATCTTAAAGATGAAGCTACTGGTGTTTCGGAGATTAAGTTTGCTGGAATTGATTATATAAAAAAGGTACCTGACCCTTTTACAAGAATTGTTATATGCGATGAGGATAGAGCTATATATAATTCTATTATAAATATGTTAAAAGGCTTTGATGATATAGAGCTTTTAGCCGCTCCGCATATTTCAAATAAGATTATAAAAGATGGGGAGAAGAATCTTCTTCTTAGCTATAGTTATGCTGAGATTTTAGCTAAAGATACTAATAAATGGACTGCAATAAAAACTTTGACGGATAAACTTGGAATTTCCAGAAATGAGGTTATAGCTATTGGTGATAATTTTAATGATGTTGAAATGATAAAAAATGCCGGTCTTGGGGTTGCAATGAATAACGGCTCACCAACTGCGAAAGAGGTTGCAAGAGTTGTTGCTCCGTCTAATGATGAAGAGGGTGTTGCTAAGATTATGGAGCGATATATTTTAAATGATTTATGAATATTAAAACCTTTTAGCCAATATACTATCTTTGAGGAGGGATAGAGATTGGAAGGTTTTAGAAGAGGAACAGTTATTTTGAAAAATGTTTTTATAGCATATTTTATAACGTTATTATTATTTTTAGTATATTCTTTATTATTGGAATTTACACCAATACCTGAAAGTTCAATACCGTTATTTGGTTTTATAAGTTGTATGCTTAGTGTGTTTATAGGAAGTTCGCTTGCTGTGATAAAAATAAGGGAAAATGGGCTTATTAACGGTGGTTTGGTTGGCCTTATTTACATACTTGTTTTATATTTTTTAAGTAGTATTTTCAGTACTGGTTTTGGACTTAATGGTTATGCTTTTTCGATGATTATTTTTAATATTATAATTGGCATGATTGGTGGAATAATAGGAGTAAATATGTGTAAGGAAGGAAAGTAGATATGAAGTTAGAAGATGTAAAAAATGATAAGGAAGTTAATGTTTTAGTAGATAATACGGAAAGGCAGTTAACTGAGCTTGGATATACAGAGCATGGTAGAAGACATATTGGAATTGTTTCTGAGATTGCTGGCAATATTTTGGAAGAGCTTGGATATTCCGAAAGGGAGATTGAACTTGCAAGAATTGCTGGGTATTTGCATGATATTGGTAATTCTATAAATAGAATGGATCATGCACATACTGGTGCAATTTTGGCTTATGATATTTTAAAAAGGCTAGGAATGCCTCTAGAGGATGCTGCTGAGATTATGATGGCTATTGGTAACCACGACGAAAATAGTGGAACTGCTGTAAGTACTGTTTCGGCTGCTCTTATTTTGGCTGATAAATCTGATGTTCATCGTTCTAGGGTTAGAAATGAGAATCTTTCTAGATTTGATATTCATGATAGGGTAAATTATGCTGTTGAAGAGGCGAAGGTTGAAGTTGATACGGAAAATAAGAAGATTTATTTAAAGCTTAAGATTGATACGGAGATTTGTCCTGTTATTAAGTATTTTGAGATATTTTTGGATAGGATGCTTATGTGTAAGAAAGCGGCATCTTATTTGGATGTGTGGTTTCATCTAGAAATAAATGGGGCAGTTTTGTTGTAAACGAACTTTAAGAGGCGATAAAAAACGATGTACGCAAAAAACG
>ERZ825670.2266-NODE-2266-length-18546-cov-3.669893_pt1 | contig 18546 bp, 19 predicted proteins | sample MGYA00519929_ERZ825670 | MGnify/ENA primary metagenome ERZ825670 (study PRJEB31778, sample SAMEA3449207) | human gut metagenome | biome: human gut; feature: human-associated habitat; material: faeces | place: United Kingdom | collected 2010/2012 ...
AGGTTATGACCGTGGCCGGCAACGGCTATGAGATGACCGCCATCGCGGCCTGTGTGCTCGGCGGCATTTCGCTCTCCGGCGGCTTGGGCAACGTGGTCGGCGCGGCCATCGGCGCGGTCATCATGTCCTCCATCGGCCGACTGCTGGTCTTCATCGGCCTGCCGTCCACCTACAACAACACCATCACCGGCACGATGCTGATCGTCATCGTCGTCATCGACGCGCTGGCGCAGCGCCGCTCCATTGAAATGACTCGCAGAAAGCGCCTTCTGTCCAGAACGGCGGATCAAGAAGGAGGCGCGAAGGCATGAAGGACATGCTGAAAAAGGTTTTTAAGCACTGGGAAATGTTTCTGGTGATCTTCCTGATTCTGGAATTTGTGGTGTTCGGCGCGGCCAACCCGAAGTTCCTGCGTCCGCAGTCCATTATGAACAGCATCGTCAACTACATCAGCGTCTGCATCATTTCGCTGTTTGTCACGATGGTTATGATTACCGGCGGCATTGACATTCAGGCGCCCGCCATCATCGGCCTGAGCAGCATGATCATCGGCGTGCTCTGGAGCGACGCGGGGCTGAACATCTGGGCGGCTGTGGCGATCGCCGTGGTGGTCGCCGCGCTGTGCGGCGCGCTCTCCGGCTTCTTCGTCGCCTACTGCGGCGTTCAGCCGATGGTCGTCACCTTGGGCGGCAGCTTCCTGTATTCCGGCATTGCGCTGATGGTCTCCGGCATGTCCGCGACCCCGGCGTATCAGGGCATCGGCGGCTTCCCGGCGAAGAACGAGGCGGGCAAATTCGTCAGCTTCCGTTTCCTCGGCAAGGGCAACATCTTCGGTATTCCGACGCAGATCGTCATTTATGTCGTGCTCATCCTGCTGTGCATGTGGATTCTCCACCGCACCAAGTACGGCGAGCGCCTGTTCCTGATCGGCGTAAACCCGCAGGCCGCGGAATACTCCGGCATCAACACCCGCGCGACCATTATGAGCACCTACGTCCTCTCGGCGGTGAGCGCCGCGATTGCGGGCACGCTGCTGACTGCGAACGTCAACTCCGCGAAATACGACCTCGGCTCCGGCTATACGCTGGCCATCATCACCGCCGTCGTGCTCGGCGGCACGCTGAACACGGGCGGCAAGGGCAGCATCATCGGCACGGTGCTCGCGTCGCTGATTATCTGCATCCTGCGCTACGGCCTGCCGCTCTGCTTCGGCGTGAGCACGCAGAACCTCGATCTGCCGATCGGCCTGATTCTGGTTGTGGTCGTTCTGGGGCGCGAAATCGCCGGTCAGCACATGCTTTCTCACCTGTTCAAAAGGAAGAAAGGCTGAATGTCACGCATTTCAGGGGGCGCCGTCGAGCACCTCTTGAGATAAATAAAACGTAGGAGGAACCTAAACATGAAAAAGATCCTGTCTATGCTTCTCGTGCTGTGCATGGCTCTGACGCTGTGCTCCGCCGCTTTTGCCGAAGGCAAGAGCCCGGTGGACGGCATGACCGTCGCCTTCATCCCGAAGGTTTCCGGCAACTCGTTCTTCGAGGCCGCGAATGACGGCGCGCAGAAGTACGCGAAAGAGTGGGGCCTGACCGTTGATTACATCGGCGCCCCGACCGCTGACGTCACCACCCAGCTGGAACTGATCCAGCAGGCGATCGACAAGGGTGTGGACGCGATCTGCATCTCTTCCGTCGATGCGACCGGCCTTGACGAGAAGCTCCAGGAAGCTCAGGACGCGGGCATCTATGTCAGCACCTGGGATTCTGACGTCTCTCCGAACGCTCGTGCGCTGATGGTCTCTCAGGGCACCGCCGACGTCCTCGGCCCGATGCTGGTGGACATGGCTGTTGAGTCCCTGAAGGAGCGCGGCGTGGACGTGAACGGCGAAGTCAAGTACGTCTGGCACTTCTCCAACCCGTCCGTGTCTGACCAGAACTCCTGGTACGTCGCCGGCGACGCTTACATCAAGGAAAAGTATCCGACCTGGGTTGCGGTGCATGATCCGTACTACTCCAACCAGGATCCGGCTCAGTCCGTCAGCGTTGGCGAGTCCATCCTCGACGCGTATGCTGATGTTGACGTCATCATCTGCAACGACTCCACCGCTCTGCCGGGCCAGTGCAAGGCCGCGGAGAACAAGGGTCTGACCGCGAAGGACATCACCATCACCGGCTTCTGCACCCCGTCCGGCATGACCTCTTACCTGGAGAACGGCATCTGCACCCGCTGGGGTCTGTGGGATTGCGGCATCCAGGGCGCGATGGGCTGCTACCTCGCCGCTTACATCTCCGCGGGCAACACCGTGAAGGTCGGCGATAAGATCGACATCCCGTCCATCGGCACCGTCGAAGTGCTGGCCAACGACGCGCTCGTCGCCGGTCAGGAGACTGCTGCGGAGAACAACGGCGTCGTGCTGCTGCCGGAGCGCGTTGTCTTCACGGCGGAGAACGTGGCGGATTACAACTTCTAATCCCAAACATGGCATCTCCAAGGAGGAACCCTTCGGGGCTCCTCCCTTTGTGGTGGAGGCTGCGGCATGACGCGGCGTTCGCCTCTGTTAGAAGCTCACAAATGGACCGTTTTCAGAAAGGAAGATTGATTCCAATGGCAGATAAGGACGGACTGAAGGTCGCGAAGGATTATCATACGGATGTTCCGTTTGGCAATCAGGGCAGCTTCCACGTGAAGGGCGCGAATAACACGGATTGGGGCATGAAGCGTCACCTTTCCAATATCTTTGACCCGGTCAGCGGCAACACTGTGATGTTCGCGTTTGACCATGGCTACTTCATGGGCTCGACCGCCGGTCTGGAGCGTCTGGATCTGGTGATCCCGAAGCTTCAGGAGCAGGTGGATGTGTTCATGGGCACCCGCGGCGCGATTCGCACCTGCGTGTCCCCGACCTTCAAAAAGGGCATTGCGCTGCGCGTGACCAGCGGCTCTTCCATGATTAACGACGACCTGAGCCACGAGTGCCTGGCCGTGGACGTGGAAGACGCGATCCGCATGAACGCGGACTGCATGGCGGTTCAGACCTTCATCGGCGCGGACGGCCAGCTCTCCTCCATCGACAACCTGAGCCGCTGCATCAACGCGGGCATGCGCTACAGCATCCCGACGCTGGGCGTTGTGGCCGTCGGCAAGGACATGGAGCGCACCGACCGCTTCTTCAAGCTCGCGACCCGCATTGTGGCCGAGATGGGCGTGCAGCTCGTCAAGACCTACTACTGCGACAACTTCGAGGAAGTCGTCGCGGCCTGCCCGGTGCCGATCGTCGTCGCCGGCGGCAAGAAGCTCCCGGAAGATGAGGCGCTGACGCTGGCGTATCGCTCCATTCAGGGCGGCGCGCGCGGTCTGGATATGGGCCGCAACATCTTCCAGAGCAATCACCCGGTCGAGATGGCGAAGGCGATCCGCATGATCGTTCACCAGAAGGCGACCGATAAGGAAGCGTTCGAGTTCTACACCGACGCGATCCACACCAAGTAATTCACGCCAATTACAACAAAGGAGGCTGCAAGGCAAATTCTGCTTTGCAGCCTTTTCCTTTCAATTGGGAAGGGACTATACACATGATTACGCAAATTCTCGCCAAGGTTCTGCCCGTGCTGGTGATGATCGCGCTCGGCCGCGTCTGCGCGACAAAGGGCATTTTAAGTGATGACCAGCATGCGGGGCTGAAAAACATCATCGGCGATATTCTGCTGCCGGTTGTGCTGTTTCAGGCGTTTTTCACCGCCGAATACGGCAGGCGGATGCTGCTGGTGTTCGTACTGGTGTTCGCCGGATACGGCGCGGCGCTGGCGGCGGGCTACGGCCTGCGCCGGTTTGTGAAGCCGTATGACCGCTTCATGCCGCTGCTGATGACCAGCGCGGAGGGCGGCATGCTCGGCTATGTGCTCTACGCGCTGCTCTGCGGCGCGGATCAAACCAAGACATACGCCATGGTCGATATCGGCCAGACGATGTTCGCCTACACTGTCTTTTTGACGGCGCTTAAGGCGGCGGGCGGCGAGAAAATGACGCCCCAGTTCATCGTCAAAAACATGCTGACCAACAAAGCTTGCATCGGCATGCTGCTGGGCATCGTTCTGGGCGCGCTGGGCGTGCATAAGGCCATCGACGGCACGGCGGCGGGGGAGATCGTGACCTCGCTGCTGAGCTTTATCACCGCGCCGACCTCCGCGCTGATTCTGATTGTCATGGGCTATCAGCTTCACGTCAGCCGCGCGCTTCTCCGCCCGGTGCTGACGACGATGGGGCTTCGGTTGCGCGTGCTGGCCGCCGTCTGCGCGGCGGTTTCGGGAATTCTGTTCGCCGTGATTCCGTTTGACAAGGGGCTGCTGCTGGCGCTGATGCTGCAATATACGCTGCCCGCGCCGTTCATCATCCCGCTGTTCGCCGACCTTGGCGACGATGCGGAGTATGTTTCCACCACGCTGTCGCTGGGCACGGTGCTGGCCGTCGTGCTGTTCTTCTTCCTCGCGGCGTTCAGTCTGGCGTAAGCTTTGGCAAGGGCTTGCAAAATCGTATGGCCAAGCGCCGGAAACCGAAAAGGATCAAGTCAATTTGAGCATAGCGAAAAAGTCCGGACAGAAAACTGTTCGGGCTTTTCGCGTTTCCCGCTTTATGGTATAATTCGGAGGTGAAGATGAACGATAAATCGGAATTTGATGAAGGGGATGGTGAATATGTTGTGGCCTATTTGTGGCGGAATCATAATTTTTGCATTAGGTATGTTTATCTTTTTGAAGCCAGACTTAGTATGGAAATTGACAGAAGAATGGAAATCTTATCGGGCAGATGAACCGTCTGAATTCTACTTAAAAGTCGCAAAAATTGGTGGTATTTCATTTGCCCTGTTTGGAATTATTATGATTACGCTCCCATTTATTTTAGAGTGATAAATTCCGGCTTATCGAACCGATCAAATTCCTTTAGAAACGAAGGAACGCATTTCAAAGCGCCAAGCGGGGACGGCATGCACCCTGCGGCGTTTTGCGCTCTGCCAATCGAAAAAGGCCAAAAAAACCGACCGAATGACCATCGGTCGGTTTTGCTGTTTTATCGCGCCGCCAATTCCTCCGGCGTATAGCGCGGCCGGATTTTCTTTTTCCAAAGCACCGCGAAGATCACCACCAGCACGAGGAAGGTCAGCGCCCACGAAACGGGGTAGGAAATCATCAGGCAATCCATCGTGCGGTTGGCCGCGAATATCGTCATCACCCAGAAAATGCGGAACACGCACGCGCCCATCAGCGAGACGATCATCGGCAGCAGCGAATAGCCGACGCCGCGCAGAACGCCGGTCATCACATCCATGATGCCGCAGAGGAAATACGGAACCGTCGTGATCGACAGAATTTCCATACCGCAGCGGATAACCTCCGGGTCCCCGGTGTAAATCTGCAGGATTTCCGTACCGAACAGATACGCGCCGCCACCCATCACCAGTGCCATGCCGCTGGAGAGAATCAGGCAGTCGATCAGCACCTTATCCATTCGTTTGTATTTTCCGACACCGTAGTTCTGGCTTGTGAAGCTCATGCACGCCTGGGTGACGGAGTTGACTGAGGTGTATAAAAATCCCAGCACATTGTTGGCCGCCGTGTAGCCTGCCATTGCAATCGAACCGAAGGAATTGACGGATGACTGCAGCAGCACGTTCGAGAAGTTGATGACGGTACTCTGAATACCCGCCGGGATGCCGACCTGGAAAATCGGGATGATGTAATCCTTTTTCAGGCACAGCTTCGAAAACCGGAGCTGATAACTTCCCTCGCTCTTATAGAGGCACCGCAGAACCAGCACGCAGGAGATCGCCTGCGAAACCACCGTTGCAATCGCCACACCTGCCACGTCGAGACTGAACACGATCACGAGGAACATATTCAGACCAGCGTTGATCACACCCGATACAATCAGGAAATACAGCGGCCGCTTCGTGTCGCCGACGGCACGCAGAATCGCCGCACCGTAGTTGTACAGCATGAAAAACGGCATTCCCATAAAGTAAATTCTCATATACAATGCCGACTGATCAATGACATCCGCCGGTGTATCCATCAGCTCCAGCGCGCCTTTTGCAAAAAATACGCCCACAAACGCCATCACAACGCCGCTGATCAGCGCCAGCATGATCGATGTATGTACCGTTTCCGACATCTCCCGGTCGCGCCCCGCTGCATAATACCGCGCCGCAAGCACATTCGCACCGAGCGAGATTCCCATAAACAGGTTGATGAACACGTTGATGAGTGCCGTTGTCGATCCGACAGCCGCAAGCGCCTGGCTTCCGCTGAACCGTCCGACGACGATGATATCCACCGCGTTGAACATCAGCTGCAGAATGCCGGACACCATCAGCGGCAGCGAAAAGGAAATCAGCTTGTCCATAATCGTGCCGTTGCACATGTCGATTTCATATTTGTTCTTTTTCAAAAATACTCCTCCTTCTTTTGTAGCAGATATGCAGTCTTACACCGCAGACATATACAGAAATGATACCACTTTTTTCCGGTTCTGCACAGAGACTTTCCATAATTTATTGACTTCTGTAAAGTCCACAGGTAAAATAAATACAATTACAGTTTTTCTGTATATAAATCAAGGACAGGAGAGAACCTATGAAAAAAATATGGATTACAGGTGCCGAAGGCCACATCGGTACTGCCCTTCTGGAACTGCTGGAGGGTGTGGAATATCAGCTTCTTCCAACGGATATTCACGAGGTTGATATTACCAAAATCGATGAAGTCACACAGTTCGTTTATGTCAACCGTCCCGACGTTATCATCAACTGCGCCGGTATGACCGACGTTGCCGAGTGTGAAAAAAACATCGACGAAGCCTATCGTGTCAATGCCATCGGTGTGCGCAACGTAGCGCTTGCCGCCAATGATATCGACGCAAAGGTTATTCAGATCTCAACGGATGACGTCTTCGACAAGGAATCCCGCATCCCGTACAACGAGTTTGATACCGTACATCCGCGTACGATCTACGGAAAATCAAAAGAGGCCGGAGAGAAAATCCTGACACAGCTTTTGAACCGCTTTGTCATCATCCGAAGCTCCTGGATTTACGGGATCGGCCGCGATTTTGTGGACGAAGTACTCCGTAATGCGGCAAAGGGCGGCACGATGGAGGTTCCAAACAACCAGTATGCGGCTCCGACCAGTGCTTTTGAGCTTGCGCGCGTGATCTGCCACTTTATCGACAACGAGGAGTATGGTCTGTACCACGTTGTCTGCCCCGGAAGCTGCAGCCGCTATGAGTTTGCAAGAACCATCCTCGAGTATACCGGAAAAACCGGTGACCTTGATCTCTACCCGGTTGTCGCACGCGATGATGTCCGCCCGACCTATTCTGTTCTGGACAACATGATGCTCCGCCTGACCGGTATTCCTGAGCCGCCCGACTGGAAAACGGCACTGAAAGAATATCTCGAAGAAACCGGAGGAATCGAATAATGGTCCGAAACAGAAAAGAAACAACGGAAAAGTCAAAAAAGAAGCCCGGGCTTTCCACCCAGATTTTTATTGCCCTGCTGGCCGGTGCGCTGCTCGGCGTGGTGATTCACTATTGGATCCCGTCCAGCTATATCAAGGACACCGTCATCGTAGAAGGTGTGCTGTATGTCATCGGACAGGGCTTTATCCGCCTGATGCAGATGCTTGTCGTACCGCTTGTCTTCTGCTCCCTCGTCTGCGGAAGTATGTCCATCGGAGACAGCAAAACCCTCGGAAAGGTCGGCGTAAAAACGATCGGCTTTTACCTTGTTACCACAGCACTTGCCGTCTGCATCGCACTTGGAACCGCCTTGCTCATTCACCCGGGGCTCGGACTTAACATGAGTGCGGTTCAGAAAGCCGACCTGTCCTCGACAGCAGCAGATTCCAGCGTCAGCCTGGTGGATACACTGCTCAACATCATCCCGAAGAACCCGATTGGTTCCATGGCAAACGGCGATATGCTTCCCATCATCGTATTCGCCCTGTTTGTCGGCGTAATGCTGGCAAAGCTCGGAAACCGCGCTTCGGTCGTTTCCAACTTTATCAGCCAGTTTAACGATGTCATGATGGAAATGACCATGACGGTCATGAAGGTGGCTCCGGTCGGCGTTTTCTGTCTGATTGCACGTACCTTTGCAACGGTCGGCTTTTCTGCGTTCGCACCGATGCTGAAATACATGGGAAATGTAACACTGGCGCTGGCACTGCAGTGCTTCGTCATTTATCAGGTTCTTCTGTTCGTATTCACACGGCTGAATCCGATTAAATTCGTGAAAAAATTCCTTCCGGTTATGGGATTTGCATTTTCCACCGCAACCTCCAACGCGACAATCCCGATGTCGATTGATACACTGAACAAAAAGATGGGTGTCTCGAAGCAGATTTCTTCGTTCACCATTCCGCTCGGCGCAACCATCAACATGGATGGTACCTCCATTATGCAGGGTGTCGCTGTCATCTTCATCGCAGAGGCGTACGGTATTCATCTGACCCCGGCAAACCTCGCAACGGTTGTTGTTACCGCAACACTGGCTTCCATCGGTACCGCCGGTATCCCAAGTGTCGGCCTTGTTACCCTGGCTATGGTACTGAATTCCGTCGGACTGCCAACGGAGGGTATCGCTCTTATCATGGGTATCGACCGTATTCTCGATATGCTGCGTACCGCCGTCAACATCACAGGCGATGCTGTCTGCACAACGATTGTCAGCCATCAGGAAAAGGCGCTCAACCGCGAAGTATTCAATCGCGATTAACTGCAATAAACTGCTTGCGAAAAGCCTTTTTCAGACACGCTCTAAGGCTAAGAAAACGCGTTCCCGTTTTCGGAAACCCCTGTGGTTTCCGGCGGGAACGCGTTTTTCTTATCTTATTTTTCTGTTACAGTTCAAATGCCTGGCGGATGCTGTCGTAATGCAGGAATTTACCTTCTGCGGCGTACCCTTTGATTTTGTCCAATGTAGCAAAACGGTAGCCGTCTGTTTCTTCCTCCTGAAGATGAAGATCTTCGTCTTTGATATCCATCACGAAGCGATAAACATCGACAAAGTAATTGTCTCCCTCATCCGGGTTGATGCGCCGGTAGGTAAAGAGATAACCGCCGTCAGCCTTGCTCACATCGAGTCCGGTTTCCTCTCTGACCTCACGGCGCACGGCCTCCCAGGAGCTCTCTCCTGCCTGTGCCGCGCCGCCGGAAACCTCCCACCAGCCCGGTGCCCAGGCTTTCGTCATGACACGTTTTGTGATAAGAAAGGTCCCATCCGGTCTTGCGATTACGCCGAGTACGGTCAGGTGAAACTCGCCCGGCTTCATATGCCAGTCATTCCGTCTCATCGTACGGCCGGTCGGCTGTTTATTTTCATCATAGATATCCCAGAGTTCCATATCGTGTTTTCTCCTGTCGAACTTCTTCCGAGCCCCATCGCGATTTTTCTTCCCTGTCGCATGGTTCTGAATCATTACAGATACTGTTTAATCTCTTCCATTACATTTTCCAGCGGAATTTGTGTTTTCAGAGTCTTATCGCGGGATGCAACCTCGACAACGCCCTGTTTCATGTTTTTCGGGCTTACGATGATGCGCAGCGGAATGCCGAGCAGGTCGGCATCGGCAAACATTACGCCGGCTCTGACGCTTCTGTCGTCGTAGATCACTTCGATGCCTGCGTTCTGCAGATCCTCGTACAACTTGTCCGCATATGCTCTGACTTCCTCGTCATCGACGCGGACTGCACAGAGGTGTACCTGCCACGGAGCGATAGCTTTCGGCCAGATCGGGCCGTACTCATCGTGATGTGCCTCGCAGACCGATGCTGCCAGACGGCCGACACCGATACCGTAGCATCCCATGATCGGGGTCTTGCTCTCGCCATTTGCATCGACATAGGTCATATTCATGGATTTTGTATATTTGGTTCCAAGCTGGAAGATATTTCCGACCTCGATACCTCTGGAGATCTTCACGGTCTTTTTGCCGCATTTCGGGCAGATGCCGCCCTCCTGGATTTTTGCAAAATCGTGATACTCGGCATTCGGAACGTCGCGCTCCATGTCGAGTCCTTTGTAATGATGCTCTGCCTCGTTGGCTCCGCAGGAAAGGTTGTTTCTTCCCTCGAGGGATTTATCATAGAGAACAACGGCATCTCCGTTCACCTTCAGGTTCACCGGTCCGATATAGCCTGCGTTCAGTCCGCATTCTTCGGTGATCACGGCTGCGTGAACCTGCTCGCCGAGGAAGTTGACCAGCTTCGTCTCGTTGACTTCGAGATCGCCGCGGATGAAAAGGACAACGTATTTATCATCGACATTCTGCTGATAAACAACGGCTTTGCAGGAGTTCTTTGTCTCGTCTCCGAAGAAATTGCAGACGTCTTCAATGGTGTGGACGTTCGGTGTATAAACCTTTTCGAGTGCAGCGGATTCTGCGTCTCTTGCGATGTCGGAAATATTCTCAGCTGCCTCCATGTTGGCTCTGTAATCGCAGGAATCACACAGAACGATGGAATCCTCTCCGACCGGAGTCAGAAGCATGAACTCATGGGAAATGTTTCCGCCCATCATACCGGAATCGGATTTGACAGATACCACCTCCGGCACGCCGACACGCTCGAAGATACGCTCGTATGCTGCGTGGCATTTCTCGTAATACTGCTCCAGATCTTCCTGGCTGGTATGGAAGGAGTAAGCATCCTTCATCGTAAACTCACGCACACGGATCAGTCCGGCTCTCGGACGGGCCTCATCACGGAATTTTGTCTGGATCTGATAGATCATAAACGGATATTTGGTGTAGCTCTGTGCATACTCGCGTACAAGGTGTACGGCTGCCTCCTCGTGGGTCATGCCGAGTACCATTTTGGCATTGTTGCGGTCGGTGAAGCGCAGCAGCTCATCGCCGATGCTATCGTAACGGCCGGACTCATCCCACAGAGAAGCCGGCATGACAACCGGGAACTGCACTTCCTGGCCGTCGATTTTGTCCATCTCCTCGCGCAGGATCTGCTCGATTTTGCGCACAATGCGGCGCAGCGGCAGATAGGAAGAATAGATTCCGTTTGCCATATATTTGATGTATCCGCCTTTTACCATAATAGCATGGCTGTCGATGACACAGTCAGCAGGTCTTTCTTTGAAGCGCTCTCCTACTAATTTTTCAAGTTTCATTTTCTGATTTCCTCCTTGTTTTTTTGGTTTTCAACATCTGAAATCTTCCAGACGCGAGAACATTCCAGCCTGTCCGATTTTAAGCTTTTAGTCAACATTTTACGCATCTAACTCATCACTGAAGTAACGAGAATGCGATGCTTCGTTTTCAAACAAAAAAGCCCTAAACCGCAAGCTGCAGTTTAGGGCGAATTTTTTTATCCGCGGTACCACCTAAATTCAGGAAAACTCCTGCACTCTGACACAGAGCATTTGTACCCCACGATTTTTGTATTTTGTAATACGCGTGATCTCTGCTCTCTGTACCTTCTCTGTAACGGGAGATCCCGGTGCAGCCTACGAAATAAATTTTCCCTGATGGATTTTCTTCTCTTCGGTGCACAGCTCCAAGACCGGTTCACGATAGATTCTGCAAAAAGCTTTCACCTGCCGCTTTCTCTCTGAATGCGCTCTGTCGCTACTGTTTCTTTTCGTCGCTTTTTCACTGCACTGATTGTAGCAGAAACCAGAAAAGAATGCAAGCCCGTTCCTTCTGCTTTTTCTGCATAAACGCCCGCCCAGGTTACAGGCCTTCCCGATACATTCTGCTGATTGCCGCCTGAGCTTCCTCGGACTGTTTTTTCTCAATCCATGCTTTGCGGTCACTCAGGATAGCCAGCATCTCATCGACAACGTCCTCGGCGCGCGGGCTTGTGACGCGGTAGAGATAGCCGAGCATCCGCGTGGCGGTAAAATCGGTGTTCATCTGGCGGTATGCAATTTCCCGGCAGAAGTCGTCCGGGTAACCGTTGTGTTTTAACGCACGGTACAATTCGTCATTTCTCGTTTCTGGCATTGCCTGTCTCCCTTTTTCCTTTAAACATTTACGTTTCCGCTGTTCAGGCCTTCCGTCTTTTCCTCAAGTGGCAGCCAGTCCAGTGCCTTTTTGATCCACTCATCCCAGAAATCCCATTCATGGCCACCCTTGCTCTCATAGTAGACAATGTCCATGCCGCTCTCTTCCATCCGTTTATGGTAGAGACGGTTTACTTCCAGAAGTCCGTCCTCTGTTCCGCACGCCTGGAATACGGTCGGCACATTGACAGACGGTTCTTTTTTCCGTGCTTCCTTTAACTGCTCGATAAGAACAGCCGGGTTTTTGTCACTCTTTGCTGCTTCGACCAGATTTCCGAAATAACCTTCTTCATGTGCAAAGCTGTCCGCTCTGCTCTCTTCCGGATTTTCCAGCACATGAAGTGCACCGGACAGGCAGATCACAGCCCCGAAGGTATCGTGATATTTCAGGCCATTTCTGAGTGCGCCAAAACCACCCATGGAAAGGCCTCCGATAAAGGTGTCTTCTCTTTTTCTGGACAGCGGAAACATTTTTCTTGTAATCTCAACCAGTTCTTCTCCGATAAACTGTCCGTGCATGGCACCGATGGACGGCTGATCCACATAAAACGCATTCTCGCCGGCCGGCATGACAACGGCAAGGTTTTTCTCCTCTGCCCATCTTTGGATTCTGGTTCCATGAACCCAGTCTGTCTCATTCCCAAAAATGCCATGCAGCAAATACAGCGTTTTAAACGGTTTTTCCTCGCGCTCCGGCTGCCCAAAGGTAAATTTGTCGACCGGCAGAATAACCTGCAGCGGTACGGTGCGCATTAAAGTTTTTGACATGAAGCTTACCTGAATAAATGCCATAATAAAAATCCCCCTGTGGATATATATTTTTCTTTATTTTACGCCTTATTTCCGCATTTCGTCAACGTGGAGTTTTGCGTTCCTCCGGTTCCGGCTTGCACCCCGAAGCAATTCACGATATAATCATGTTTATAGCAATCCCAGAAAATAATGCAAAAAATTCAGCACTGCAGAACGTGAATTACTGCGTCACGGATTTTCGTCGTACCCCGGTACGCCTTCAAATCCGTTCCTTGTAATTCGCGCCCTGCAGCACTGCCTTTTTTGCGTTATTTTCTGGTCTTGCTATAGTTTGAATTTTTTCTGTGACAAGATAAGGAGATTTTCTATTATGATAAAGTTGATTGCAACCGATGTCGATGGAACGCTCGTCAAAGACGGCACACTTCTGATCGACCCGGAATATATGACTGTTGTTTCCAGGCTTGTCGACCAGGGCATCCATTTTGTTGTCTGTTCCGGCCGCCAGTTTTCCAGTGAACAGAAGCTTTTCGCTCCGATCAAGGACCGCCTGCTCTACATCTCCGATGGCGGAACTGTCGTGCGCACACCGGAAAAGATTTTGAAAACATATCCGATGGAAACGGCACTCTGGAAATCCATGTGCCGCATGGTACACGACAAACTTCCGTCCTGCGACTGCTTCGCCGCTACCCCGGACTACTGCCTCGCCGAAGATGCCGGAAGCCGCATGTTTCACTGGCTCCGCGACTCCTACGGCTTCGATGTCCGCGAAGTACCGGATCTGTCGAAGGTAGAAAACGAGGACATTATCAAATTCACAATCTACCATCCAACCTCCTGTGAAGAGCTTTGCTCCCCAAATTTCATCCCGGCGTGGAATCATCAGGCAAAACTCGCTGTCGCCGGTAAGGAATGGTTGGACTGCAACGCCCGCGGCGTCAGCAAATGGACCGGTCTCTCATTTCTGATGAACTACTTTGGCCTTACCCCAGACGAAGTCTGCTGCTTCGGCGACAACCTGAACGACATCGAGATGCTTCAGAACGCCGGCGAAAGCTACGCCGTCTCCAACGCCCGAGCGGAAGTCATCGCCTCAGCAAAACACACCTGCCCGCCGTACTGGGAGAACGGGGTGCTGCAGGTTCTGAAAACGTTTTTGAAGGAAACGACAAACCCGTTTTGAATCAAAAAATCCAGGCATCCTATACGGATGCCTGGATTTTTAATTCTCTGTTTCTTTACAGTACCCCATGCGGCGCAATGCCGATCGCAAATTCGACTGCAATCGCTACCAGGACTACCAGCAGCGAAATGATGAATCCGTGCAGCATCGGCTTTGCGCCGGAGCGGCAGAGGGATTTGAAATCGGTGTTCAGGCCGATGGCCGCAAGGGCGGCTACCATCAGGAATTTGCTGATGGTTTTTAATGCGGCTGCTGTGCCTGCCGGGATAAGACCTAAGGAGGTCAGTGCTGACATGGCGAGAAAACCTAAGATAAACCATGGAAAAATGGATTTGATGCTTACCTTTACAGCAGTGCCTTCTGCTGCCTGTGCTTTTCGCTTCAGATGTACGTTGATGGCGGCAAATGCCAGAACAGCCGGAATGATGGCGAGGGTCCGTGTCAGTTTTACCATGGTTGCGAAATCACCGGCAGCCTCGCTGAATGCGTAACCGGTGGCAACGACGCTTGAGGTATCGTTGACCGCAGTTCCGGCCCAGAGGCCAAACGCGGCATCTGAAAGGCCCATCCAGTGACCGAGGATCGGGAATACGACAATCATGACCGTATCAAATAAAAACGTTGCGGAGAGGCCATAGGCAATGTCCATATCGGTCGCCTCGATGACCGGCGCGATTGCCGCGATCGCGGAACCGCCGCAGATACCCGTGCCGGCGTTGATGAGGCTGCTCGTCTTCCAGTTCAGTCCAAGTGCTTTTCCGATCAGTGCGCCGAGGCCAAAGCACGTTGCCAGGGTAAATACCATAACCGTCAGGGAAAATCTTCCGACCGTCAGCACCGTGCGGATATTCAGGCTCGCCCCGAGCAGAATAATCGCAAATTTCAGGATCTTCTTCGATGTAAATTTAATTCCCGGCGCTGTCACGCTGTTCGGCTTGTAAAAGGCATTCACAATCATACCGATAAACATAGCGATGACCGACGCCCCGATAAAGTGCAGTCCGGCGCTCTCCTCCAGGCTTTCCAGGAATTTCGCCGCAGCGGCAATCACCAGTGCAATCGCCGCTCCGGGAATCAGTTTCTTTACGTTTTTCACAATACGTTTCCTCCAGCTTTCTTTTTCCTTTTTTCTCTCTTTGCCCGTTTATTTTAATATGCTTCCATGATAAAATAAACGCATAACTAAGAATGCATTCATTCCATTTTGTTATGAAGAATTTTACAAAGGAGTTTTTATGGATCAGAAACTGGAAACTTTTTTGACGCTCTGCAAGACGATGCACTACGGCCGCGCCGCCGAACTGCTCCATCTCTCGCAGCCTGCCGTCAGCAAGCACATTCAGGCGCTCGAGGCGCAGTACGGTGTCCGCCTCTTTACGTACCAGGCTCGGCGGCTGCAGAAGACACGGGAAGGCGACATTCTCGAGCAGTATGCTTTTTCTCTGCGCTACAACGAAGAAATGCTTCTCGCGCGTCTTCACGAAAAATCAAAGACTCTGCTCCGCATCGGCGCGACAAAATCCATCGGCGATTATATTCTGCTGCCGGAAATCCGCCGCTTTCTTGCAAAACCGGACCAGCAGCTTCACTTTCTTGTCGACAACACGGCCCATCTTCTCGCAAAACTGGAAGACGGCGAACTCGATTTTGTTGTCCTGGAAGGGCTTTTTGACAAGCAGCGCTATGACTTTTTCCTGCTCCGTGAGGAACCGTATCTCGGCATCTGCGCCGCAGACCACCCCTTCGCCGGAAAGCAGATCCCCATCCCGGATCTCTTCTCCGAGCGCCTGATCCTCCGCGAAGAAGGCTCCGGCACCCGGAAAATTCTCGAACGCGAACTCACCCAGTCCGGCTACCACGTCAGCGCCTTCTCCGACTGCGCCTGCATCAGTTCCTTTAAACTGTTAAAAGAACTCGTCCGCGAAAACTGCGGCATCAGCTTCGTCTACGAGGCCGTCGTCAAAGACGACCCCCGCTTCGGCCGCTTCTTCTGCCCCCCGCTCACCGGGGCGCACGAACTGAATGTCGTCTACCTCAAAAATACGGACGCGGGACGCTGGGCGCATCAGTTTCTGGAAAGGTGACAGAAAAAAAAAAAAAAAAACGGAGAACCGGCATCATCACTTTATGGTTCTCCGTTTACTGTCTGCCCTCTTCCTTATTTTCTCTCTGTAAATTGAATTCCATAATCTTCCAGAACAGGAACAATATCTTCACTTTTCATAAACAATCCGTCTGCCCAATAATAACCATCTTCCAACGTTATTATAACAATCGTAAACGGATGAAAATAATCCATGTTATGCTCGTCTATACCTGGATATAAAGAAAAACAAATTTCATGCCATGTATCTTTTTTAAACTGAACGATTCGTTTTACTTCAAATTCATCCCACGAAATTGTTTTTGAATATTTTCCAAAATGAAGAACACACTTTTCACGATAAAAATATACTCTTCGAAGATTATAGAATATCACGGTTAATCCGAGACATATCACCCCATAGAGAAAACATAGGTAAATGACTGCTTCATGCTTTTCAGGTTTTAGTTCAACAAACAAATATACTAATGTCACATAAAGCCCAAAGCATTCCATACATGCAATTATTTTGGATGGCAGAAAACTTTTTATTTTCATTGCTCGTTATTCACCTTCTCTTACTTTACTTTTTTTAACTCAATCTGGTATTTTTCAATTACTTCTGAAAGTTCATCCCTTCGTATGGCAAGTTCTCTCCTTGTCAATCCATTTACAAAAACCAACGGAGAACCGGCATCATCATCTCTTTACCGGTTCTCCGTTCACTGTCTGTACCAGGACTTTGTCAAATCTTGCGTATTTTTTTACTTCTTTCATCAACGCATCGAGGTCTTTCACGATCTGCTCCCGCTTTCCTGTCGGTCCTATGAAATATTCCCTGCCTCCCATTTCCAGCGGATTTCCTGTCGTTCTTGTCCGTACACCGAATGTAAGTCTTCTGCTACACCTCCGGTAATAAATCGTATAGGTACGCGGTACATAATTAAACAGAGAGCTTTCTATTTCAGAAACCTTATAAAATTCGCCGCTTTCTTTCGCCGCCGCGTACCGCCGGTCCTTCAGGCAGTCCATTTCAGCTACGGAAATAAAGCAGACCAGATAGTCCAGAAACGAAAACACAACCAGAATCAGTGCTTCCACGATTCGTCCCGTCTTTGTTTTATCCAGAATGTGAACATACGTATCCCCGTAAAATACCGCAAAGAAAAGAATAATACTCAAAATAATCTTGATCCACGGCCAGAGACGGGATTTAATTTTCCGGTTTACTTTAAAAACATTAATCCAGTCAAGCAACTGTTTTTCCTCCAAAGCTGTAATTATACATGTATTTATACTACTCTCTTTTCCCCGTAAAAACAACAGAACTCAGAACACTTCCACTCTTTTTGTAGGTTATTTACTTTCCGTATACTTGACACCGTATGAAGTGAGGAGTTCACAAAATTCGTCGGCGCTGAGCGGTATGATTCCCCAGCCCGGTCCGCGGAACTTGTCGAATATCATGATACTGGTAAATGGGTGATAGGTACACCAGAACAAACTGTCATCTTTCTGTTTCGATATGTTGAAGAAAAAATGATCATTGTATCTTTGTATCACAGTAAAATCTTCCCATTCTATCTTTTTTTCATACCTCAAAAAAGATAGCTTTATTCCCCATTCGTAAATGTAAATTTGTCTTAGAAGTTCTACAGTTACAGCAACACCAAATAAGCCAATAAAAAACATCATTCCTATCAGTACTATAATACTTTCCTTCAATGAATACGATTGGATCTGGGCTTTTTCTTTTATCCATATACTCGCCAAATAATAATTACCCATAGCACACACAATCAACTTTATACTTCTACCCAAATCATCCCATATTACTTTCATTCGATCTTCGCCTCCAATTTCTATTTACTTTCCGCATACTCAACACCGTACGAAGTGAGCAGTTCACAAAATTCGTCGGCACTGATTGGCATAGTACGGACACAACTAAATTGTGACTTATCAAATATCACAAAGCTAGTAAATGGATGATATGTTGAAAAAAACAGACCGCTATCTTTTTGTTTTGATACGTTAAAGAAAAAATGATTTTTATATCTTTGTATAACGGAAAAATCCTCCCATACAATTTTTTTCTTATATCCCAAAAAGGCAAGTTCCATTCCCCACTTATGGATGTAAATACGTGTTAAAGCATCTACACTTCCCCATGACACTATCCCACAAATAAACATTATTCCAAATATTACCCAAAGCTTTTGAGGCAAATTATATAATTCGCATTGATTCTTTGCTTCTTCCCAAAATCTTGTCATAAGATACCCGATGCCTATTAATGTAGCAACTTGTGCAAACATAAAAAACTTACGATATCCTGCTCTCATATTTTCTCTTTAATTCCTTCGATCTTTATTTTCTTTCCGTGTACTGAACACCATATGAAGTGAGCAGTTCACAAAATTCGTCGGCGTTAAGCGGCATGGTATGAACAGAACG
>ERZ825670.2268-NODE-2268-length-18541-cov-3.376122_pt1 | contig 18541 bp, 12 predicted proteins | sample MGYA00519929_ERZ825670 | MGnify/ENA primary metagenome ERZ825670 (study PRJEB31778, sample SAMEA3449207) | human gut metagenome | biome: human gut; feature: human-associated habitat; material: faeces | place: United Kingdom | collected 2010/2012 ...
ATTCCTTATCTCTACAGTGGCCGGAAGCATAGTTGCAGCAATTGTCATGCTGATTTTAAAGAAAAATGGCGCACTGACAGTATTTAAGGAAAATCTTGAGTAATATATATTTGAAGGTATACTGATGACTGAAATATATCATCATCTGCTTCAAATGCAACGTCACCATCATATTTGCCGGCAACAGAGCGGATGGATGACAGACCTATACCATAGTCGTCCCTCTTAGAAGAACGGTATTTTCCGTTTTGGATGGAAACATGTCCGTCAAAGCTGTTGTCCATAGTAATAATAAGTGTCTTATAGTGTACGTGGGCATGCAGTCGGATAAAACGTGATGGCGTTTCGTCTGAAGAATCCAGAGTATCCATGCGTCTGCAGGCTTCTATAGCATTTTCTATCAGATTTCCAAATACCAGGCACAGGTCATTGTCCAAGGCCGCATCATCGGTTTCCGGAACAATAAGCTTTGTCTCAAGAGCGATATTTTCATTTCTGCATATGGCACTATAGTATGACAGAATGGAATTGACTACCCTGTTTTCGCAATAGTTTGCAGGCGCAGATGGTATGCTGTGGATCAGGGCATCCAGGTATTCATTCAGCTGTTTATTTTCAGTGTTTGCGAGGCCTTTTATTGCAACCAGCTGGTGACGCAGATCGTGGCGCTGCTTCTTAAAAAGCTGTTCGTTTGTTGTGATGAGCGAATTATATTTCTTCTGCTCCAACAGGGAATGCTCAAGGAGATTCATATCAAATATGAGCCTTTCATTCTCACGTTTTATCATGAGCATATCGCTTATATTAAGTCCCATTATTATTCCCATGATTATAATGAAAAGCAGAGTTCCAATCTGGTACAGCAATGACAATGAGGCCACAAATTTTAAACGATAGTTGATTATCTCGGCACATGAAGCAAGTGCCAGTATGAATACCGGAACCATCAGCCGTTTTGCCCTGCTGTTTTGGCTGCGAACAGCCTCAAGGATGATGTATGCAGTCAGGAAGCAAAGTATGAGAGGCAAAATGACATGGAACACGTACATGCTCTGGGATAGTGCAACCGTACCGCTAAGCTGTAAGACACAAGCGACAAGGTCAAGCACGGTGAGGAGCTTCGCGATAACTATAATTGGCTTGTCATTCTTAAAACCAACTGCAAGCCTGCAGAAATACAGCAGTGGAATCATCTGCGAGAAAAGCCCTATAAAAGCACACAGATACAGCAGTGTAGGGTTTTTGATTATGACACCTGTGTAGTTGCACTCGCCGATAGACCACATGCCGGCCATGAGTGAGAAGAATCCAAAATGAAATATCATCTTGCAAACCTCTTTATCGTAGTATAAAAGCATTAGTGAGATAAATATAAACAAAACACCTGCGGCAAGCTCAAGCAGTGCTATAAAGAATGACCATTTATTCAGCTTTAACAGAGTGAAAAATAAGGATTTGTATGCTCCGTAGATAGGAGAATATACCGTAAGAGAGCTTCTGGTAACTGGAGACAGATACTCTATACGAAGCTCTGTATCACCCGAATGACCGTCAGTGCCTATCAGGTATCCCTCGGTTGCGGGATCCTTCATATAGGATGGATAGTTTTCGGCCCGGCCAAACTCATATATGAGTTCATCGTCCAGATAGACCTTCGCAGGGGAATAGACAGTTTTTATGTAGATTTGATCATCCTTGTTCAGGTTGATATGTGTGGTGACGGTGACATGTGTGCGCGGCGAAAGGTGCTTAAAGGTATGTGGAAATGTGATTTCTTCTTTATCTGAATCCGAGCCATCCACTACAGCATAGGCAGAACTTACGATAGTGGCTTCAGGATAGCTCGCCTGGCTCATAATCATGTTTCTTGAGGAAAGAAGCAGTATGCAAATCAGTGTAAGCAGTATAATTGTCAGATAGGGAATATTTCGTATAGTGCTTTTATTTTTCATAATCCGGGCTCCTTACAGTGTATTACTTTTGACAATTTAGCTCATATCAAATCAATAGGAAAGTGCCTTATTTAAGCCCTCTGGTGTGCTCAAAGTAGTATCTCTCCAGAGCCTTTTTTGCTTTGCCGGAGTGCTCTCTCTTGATAGGGATATTTGTGTCATCGGCCATCACGAAGCATTTAAGTGAAGTATCGATGCGTGTGACATACGACAGGTTTACCGCGTAGCTTTTGTGCGGCAGAAAAAACAGCTCAGCAGGCAGCTGATCTGAAAGCTCTGAAAGCTTCTCATAGCAGCTGATTTCCTCATTTTCTTTTAAATGTATGAAAATCTGCCTGGCTCTCTGCTCTATGTACATGATATCAGAAAGGGCAAGTCTCTCCATATTCTTGTTTCTCTTCACATAAAGAGATGGGGCATCGGATTTCTTCAGCATGGCAAGGTGAAGAATGTTACTTAGCTCAGCTGAAGAAACCGGCTTTTCGATATAGCCGATGGCAGACAGCCTGTAGCTTTCCAAGGCATGCTCCGTGCTTGTTGTGATGAAAGCAACCGGGATATCGGCATCTGTCTCACGGATTATGGAGACAGCCTCGATGCCGGTCATGGAATCTTTCATGTATATATCCATGAGCAGCAGGTCATACTTTCCGTACTCATATGAGGCAAGAAAAGAATCTGCATCCGTAAAGACAGTGTATGTATTTTGGATATCGCTGTGGTTGAGAATATCACAAAGCAGCACGGTCTCTGCGGCTTCGTCCTCGCATACAGCTATATTAAGTGTTTGTGGCATGTTTATTCCTCTATAGAATGTGAATGATTATAAATAATCATAATATAATATGAAATAAATATCAAATAAATATTGCTATTAAATATCCGAAATGCTAATATAGTTATCAGAAGTGTATTAATTATTTTAAGGAGGTTTCAGTTATGAAATACTGTACAAATTGTGGCAGGCAGTTAGCTGATGATGAGGTATGCACATGTCGTCAGCAGGCACAGCCACAGGCACCAAATCAGACACAGGACAACAATGCACAGGCAGATAATGCAGCACAGCAGGGACAGTTTAACGGACAGCCACAGGGCAACGCACAGGGACAGTTCAACGGACAGCCACAGGGCAGTGCACAGGGACAGTTCAACGGACAGCCACAGGGACAGTTCAATGGACAGCCACAGGGCAGCGCACAGTCGCAGGCGTTTGATAACTTTACACAGCAGGTGAGTGCAGCAGGACAGCAACTGCAGAATGACAAGAATGTGGCATCTATCATCACATTCTACAAGGGGCTTGTTAAGAAGCCGGCACAGGCTGCAGCAGACTTTGTAAAGAATGCAAATATGGCATCAGGCTTTATATTTATTGGCTTATTTGTCATAGTAGAGGTAGTGCTGTCTGTAGTATATCTGTTATCAAGCGTAATTGGCAGCATAGGCGGCTATGGATTCTCATTTTACCCGGCGAGCTTCTTTGAGGGAATCTTCTCAGGAATTGTAGGAGAGGTGGTGAGAGTACTCATCCTGGCGGCAGTCATTCTGGTTGTATTAAACGCAGTGCAGAAGGATAAAAAGGTGACATTTGCACAGACACTTTCAGCAGCATGTCTGTATGATGCAGTATACCTTCCGATTATCCTTGTGGCAGCAATCATCGACATAATCCCATTCCAGTTCTTTGGCAATGTGAGCAGTTGGCTGCATACATTTGCGGGTGTAGTAGGATATGTAAGCATATTCTTTGGAGTAAGGGCAATAGAAGAGGATGACAACAAGCTTCCACTCGTGTGTGGACTGGCATTCCTTGCAACAGCCATTGGTTCAACAATTGTAAATGCTATTTTCTAATTTAATATATCTGAAAAGCCGGATCCTGTGAGATTTTCTTGCAGGATCTTTTTTTATTTCTGGCTTCAAATATCTGATTTTGCATAACAGAGGATAAATGAATCATAGAGGATAAATATATCACGGAGGCATAAAGAAGACGATTGATAGCAGAAATGACTATCATATATCTTGCGATTTGTCAAGTACGAGTTTTGACACTTTTTGTGTAAATTGTCGTTGTTATTGCCATGCGCGGAATTGATGTCTAATGATAATTAGATTAATTTGTTTAGTTAAAAACTAGCTGAATATATGAGTCAATGATAATATGAATTCTATAATAAGCAGTTTTATAAAACTCGGGAAGAGGGGCACCTATGACGCATAAAATCAAGGTACAGATGTTTGGCAATTTCAGAATGGACTATAACGGAGCACCATTTGTGGCGGAAAAAATGCATAAGGAAAGCCAGTTCAACCGCATGATGCAGGCTTTGATACACTATTCTGACTGCGGAGTAGCAAAGGATAAGCTCGAGGAAATAGTAATCGGTGAGCGTGACATAGATGCACCTCACACGGCACTAAGAGTTATTGTATACAAGACAAAGCAAAAGCTCGCACAGCTCGGACTGCCGGGAAAGGACCTCATATATTTGGAGGGAGGCATATATTACTGGACCCCGGATATAGAGATAGAAGAGGATGCAGCAGAGTTTGAGAAGCTTTATAACGAGGCCTGTGCACTGGAAAAGCAGATGCCACATGAACCGGAGAGTGCAGAGACAGTGTGTGATGAGCGGATAAAGGAAATAGAAGACAATATGCTTGAGCTGTACGTAAAAGCACTATATCTGTACAAGGGAGAGTTTTTGGCGGCATATACAGGCGAGACGTGGATAGCACAGGAGGCCAGACGCTATCACATTATGTTTGAGAAAATCATAAATGAAGCTGCGTACATACTGCGAAAGAGAAAACAATTCAAGAGGCTGGAGAAGCTCGGAGTATATGCGGCAAAGGTCGACCCGTTCAATGAGTGGGAGGAGCTCATCATGGAGGCGATGGTAGAGACCAGGCGCTATGATGAGGCGGAAGAGCTATACACGGATGTCGTGGACTATTATCTCAGGGAGTGCGGTATTTATCCATCTTCAAGACTCTTGGAAATCCTTGAGAAATACAATAATCAGATGAATCATGCACATGAGATATTGGAAAACATCCAGGAGGGCATGAACGAGCAGGAGGAAACGGAAAGAGGCGGATATTTCTGCAGCTATCCGGTATTCAAGGGAATATACCAGGCGTCCATCCGTATTATGAAGCGCACAAGGGTATCTGTGTATCTCATGCTCTGTACTCTCGAGGACGAGGAAGGCAGACAGGTACAGAGCGAGACAAAGATGAACAAGTATTCAAGGCAGCTCAAGAAGTGCGTCGGTGAATCAATCCGCTATAGTGACATATATACTTCGTATGGAAAGGTGCAGTTTCTTATCATGCTCATCGGAATCAAGCGTGAGGACTGCGAGATAGTCAAAAAGAGAATCAACCGCCAGTTCGCAAAGAAAAATCCGAGAGCCGCAGAGAAATATCATGTGAACAGTATAGTTTGTGAGTTGTAAAGGGAATGGTACAAATTGGTTGGAAAAGCTGCAAGGTGCTGTTACACAATTAAGGTTAGAGTTAATTTGGTTATTTTATATATTATGGAGAAAATGTTATGAATGGTAAAGACAAGATATCAGTAATTATTCCATGCTACAATGTGCAAAAATATATTATGAGATGCTTCGATTCAATTTACAGCCAGACATATGGCTTTGAAAATCTCGAAGTGATACTCATAGATGATTTATCGACAGACAATACATGGTCTATATTAGAATCCTTACAAAGACAATACCCGGAGAATGTTATATCTCTTAAAATACAGAAAAAAGGAAAGTGTGGCGGTGCACGTAATCTGGGAATGGATATCTGCACCGGCAAATATATCACATTTGTGGATGCGGACGATTATGTGCATCCGGATATGCTCAGGGTGCTACATGACAGAATGACAGAGGACGATTATGATGTGGCACAGTGTGGTGTATCGTGTTTTAAAGCAGATAAGCCAAATGTATTAGAAGTAAATGATTTTGAAATTCAAAGGCTTGATTTGGATAATGTTGATAATAGGAAAAATCTCATTATAGGTCTGACTGGATTTACTAATGTAACAGCATGGGCAAAGCTATACTCGACCAAATTCATAAGAGAACATAATCTCAGATTTATAGAAGATGTATATTATGAGGATACACATTTTTCCATGCTTTGTGTATTGCTTGCAAAGAAATATTGTAAGGTGCAATCGACATTATATTATTATTTTGAGAACACAGAGGGCATTATACGTTCTGAAATTAGCAGTGCAAAGATCCGGGATGCTAAGATTATTATGGATCATATAAGGCAGGCTATTCAAAGTAGAAAAGCAGAACTGGGAAATGTAATTGAGCAGTGTCACTGTGAAATACAGTTATTTTTGTTATGGCATCAATATCTGGAGTCATACAATAGAATAGAAAATTTCCTAAAAAAAGAATTGGATATTTGCAAAGAAGAGTTCCTGAATAGTGAACCGGATATATTTAATAATCCATATGTGAGGGCTTTTTCAGATGATGCGGTATTGAAAAGAATGTCAAAGCTGAGAGCAACTACGAAAAAAATGGATAATATATGCTTTTTAGATAATGCAATACATATCTGTCTTGGTATACATGATAAGGATGGAAATTATAGTGTCTGGGCTGGAACAACGATGCAATCCATTGTTGAAAACACAAAAGCACCAATAGTTTTTCATATATTACATGATGACACATTGAATGAAATGAATAAAAATAAGCTGAGTCTTATTGCTGATAATAGTGGAAACGGCATAGAATTTCATCACTTTAATCCAGACATTTTTGGCTCATTGACTGATTCAATGAATAGATTTACAATTGGAACAATGTTCAGAATTATGCTGCCGGATATTATGCCGGATTTGAAAAAAATAATATATTTGGACTCTGATTTGTTTGTAAATACAGATATCGAAGAATTATGGAACCTAAATATAGAAGACTACTGTCTGGCGGCAGCTCCGGATTGTTCGACAATAAGGAATTGGGGAACTCCATACGCTGTAGCAGCAGGTCAGACAAGTCGTGACAGATATTTTAATGCGGGTGTTCTTTGCATGAATCTTGAAAATATCAGGAAAAATGGTAGTTTATTTCAACAGGTTATGGATTATCTGAAAGCTAATTCCCAAACATGGCTTCCTGACCAGGATGCTTTAAATGCCATATTCAGCAGAAAAAACTTATTGATAGATGAAAAATGGAATTATTTTATTGATGAGGCAAGAAAAAATAATGAGAAAGCAGAGAAAAAAATATATCATTATGCTGCAACCCTGTTGATGCTATATACAAATAATGAAATTGACAGAGCCTACTATTTCACAATACTGAGAACCCCATGGGGAGAGCAGATGGAGGATGGTTTATTGTGTAATTCTATGGGCAGAATTGTGGATAGAACAGGTATGCTGGAGAACCTGTTAAAAAAAGCTACTCAAAACAATATACGACTCGTATTCTATGGTGGAGAGAATAGCTCTATAAGGAATGCAATGAGGCTATTAAATAGAAAATTCGATAGCTGTGAATGGCATGAGCATTTAAAGGAGAATGAGATTATCTGTGATGATAGCACAGTTTATATAGTTTCAGCGGATGCGGACGATGGTAATGGATTAGAAATACTTGCAAATGCCGGATTAGAAAATGGTGAGAATTATTTTATAACACAGAGGTTTTTACATTATACAGAGGGTGGGTTTATCCTATGATTTTTATTACTGATGAATTGGGTAATATTGAAAAAAATATACTAGAACTGGTAGAAAATGTGGGATTTAAAGACTGTAAAACAATAGAAGCCATAGATTTGTTTTGTGGCATGTCTGAAAAAAACGATGTGCTTAAGGAGAAAGACCTGTATTATGCATTCATAGAGACACCTCAATACTGGAGCATTCGTGCTGATGGGGTAAATGGTGCTATATATGATAATAAAACTAAAATGGCAAATATCTATTTTAAGAATCCGATAGAGAAAAGAATGGTCAGCAGAGTAGAGTGGATTGACAGAAATAATACAGTATATAGAATAGATTATTACAATAAATACGGATATAAGTATTGTTCTGAGAATGTGAACGGTGGCAATGCTACAGTCAGGGAATTCTATGATAGAAATGGTGATATTAATGTAATAGAACAGACAGGCTCAAAGACATATACCACGTTGGGCACAGGCATTAGTCCGAGAAGCTATAGAGGCTTTGCTGATTATCTGGAAGCTTATCTTAAATCTAATGAAATATATGATGAAAATATATGGTTGATAAGTGATGAGATATTAAATAAATTTGCAGGGGATTATGGAAATTTTAAAATATCTTACCTGCCACAGAATAGATTAAACTCAGATTTGGCAGAAGCAAATCAGACTAACACAGCATTTCGAATACTGTGCAGTGAAGAGCAGCAGGTCAATTGGTATAAAGAAAATTCGGATTGTAAATGTGACAGACTATATTTATATTTCGAGAATAATAAATCAAAATTTGGAAAAAAGGAAGCTTTTATTATTACAGAAACGGATCAGCTCGAGTATATTGAACAGTTTATAAATGACTTTCCGGAAATAACATTTCATATATCTGCCAGTACTATTATGTCAGATAAATTAATAAAACTGGATATAAATAATAATGTCGAGTTATATCCGTGTATTACTGAACAGAAGATAAAAGAAATGTTTGAAAGATGCGATATTTATTTGGATATCAATCATTACAGAGAGCTATACAATGCAGTAAATGAGGCGCTGATAAATAATATGCTAATACTAGCGTTTGACAATACAGCACATTCAAAAGAATTATATCCAATGGAAAATATTTTTGATAGCAGCAACTATGTGAAGATGAAAGAAACTCTAAAAAATATAATAACTAGTCAGACTATATTTAATGAATATATAGACAGGCAAAAGAAGCAATTAAAACAATTAGCTGCAAAAGTAGTTATGGGTGATACAGATGAGAGTATTTGATTTTACATTACTTAGTGGATATGAATTTTCCGGAGTCGATGTTGCTCAGGGATTTAGAGCAAGATTGTTTGCAAAAAACAATGTAAACGCTAAATTTATTTTTACAGAGCTGCCGACAATTAGGGATATGGAACTGTATGGTTCGCAAAAAATAAAACATCGTCAGATTATGTCTGCACATCTTTTTATGACCGGAAGATTAGATATGAGTTTGTCTGTGAAAAAAGAAGCTCTTTTAGAAAATGAAAAAGAAAACTATGAGTATGACAATATAGATGAGGATGGAAAGGTGATTCGTCTATATAATTCCGGTGAAAAATCAGTTGAAATATTATGCGATGAAGATGGATTTGTTATAAATGAAAGTCTCTTTAAAAACGGAAAAAAGTATTTAGAAAATTATTATACAGACAGCTTGTCATATACAGAGCTGTATAATTGGGATAATGATTCGAGCGATGGTTTAAATCCGGAAAGGAGAATTTTTTGGAACAGACAGGGGCAGATGGTTTATGAACAATGTATCTATAAAGATAATGTTGAATATCTGTTTAAAAATGGTGAAGTTATAGACAATGTAGCGTTTGTAGAAAGATTTATAAAGGAACTTAATCTTTGTGAGAATGATATATGTATAATCGATAGAGCGGGATATCTTGATTATATACAGCCTCTTTTTGAAAATAAAGGAAAATCAAAGCTTGTAGCTGTGCTGCATTCAGATCATTTTTATAAAATGTATGAAAATGAAGGCTCATTATATATGAACTATGAATACTATTATTGGTTTAAATATTCAGAGGCAATAGATTGTTTTGTTGTTGGTACGGATGAGCATAAAAGAAGTCTGGAAGCATTTTTAAAAGAGTATGATTGTTTTGTTCCACATATTGTAGCTATTCCCCCCGGGGCTTTACCTGAATGCAAACTTAATAATAAAAATGAGCGTAGGCGAGGCAGCATAATATCTGCTTCAAGACTTAGTCCGAGGAAAGGTATTGATATTCTTATTAAGAGTGTGATAAAAGCTCATGAACTAAACCAGATAATCAATCTGGATATATATGGAAGTGGCGACGATGAGTATACTATATATTTGCAAAATATAGTTAAAGATGCAGGCGCTGATGATTATATTCACTTTAAAGGACACTGTAATCTTAAAAAGATATATCCACACTATGAATTGTTTGCATCATTTTCTTTGTGCGAAACATTTGGACTTTCACTCATGGAGGCTGTAGGAGACGGACTTGCCATGGTTGGATTGGATGTCAGATATGGAAACAGGCTTTTTATACATCAGGATGAAAATGGCTATCTGGTGGATTTTGACGTTGAAACAGATTTTCAAAATAAAGATAAGCTCTGTGAAAGAACTGCAGCAGCAATAGTTAAAATATTTGAGGATGATAACAGATTAAAGAAATTTCATGAGAATTCCTATAAAATTGCTGAAGAATATGAGAATCATATAATAGAATCAAAATGGATACAGCTTATAAAAAATATACTAGACCTCAATCCGTCAAGCTTAATTTTACAGAGAAATGCAGTAACATGAAGGTAAAACATCCTAAGGATTATTGGCTTGAGTATGAGAGAAAAATGTTGGAAAACATCAATGAAACTACAGGCTTGTAGACAGGAGTATCAATGAAAACACACATTACAACACTAAACAACATGGCAGGGACTGCCAGTCTGGCACATAGAAGAGTATTAAAGGTGGCGCAGAGTATTGGCTGTCATGAAATGGGCTTGTCTTTTTATCCTTTAAAGCCAGACTATGCAAAGGAGATAGACAAACGTCTTGATGGGATAATAGCGCCTCTTAACTATGGGGATATTGTGATTTTTCAGTATCCAAGCTGGATTGGGGTGAATTATGATGAGAGTTTTGTAAACAAGATAAAGTTATACCGGGATACAAAGCTGATAATTTTTGTTCAGGATATACAAAAGCTCATGTTTGATTCTGAGCAGGCAATTCTTGATATGGAAATCAGAACTCTCAATAAAGCGGATTTACTTATTTTGCCATCAAAGAAGATGCATCGCTATCTGAAGGAAAATGGGCTTGATGAGAAGCCTGTTATCTATCAGACTATCTGGGATATGCCATCAGACATTTGTTTTGTGGATCATGCTGTAACGAGATGCTTTCACTTTGCCGGGAACTATAATCGTTTTCCGTTTCTGGCAGAGTACCATGGCAAGACACCGATTTATCAATATGATGCAAATAAGCCGGACAGAGAAAATGATGACAGCTTTTGCTGGAAAGGGTATTTGGAGCAGGAAAAGCTAATGCATGAGCTTTCCAAAGGTGGCTTTGGGCTTGTTTGGAGTGATGACGAATATTTTGACAGATATTATTCGATGAATCAGCCGTACAAGCTCGGTACAAATCTGGCAGCAGGGATACCAGTTATAGTAAAAAGAGGCTGTGTTCATGAGAATTTTGTCGAAAGAAACGGTTTGGGATATGCAGTCGATACGTTGGATGAAGCTGATAAACTGGTTCAGAGTATTACGGATGCAGAGTATATAGAGCTTTATCGTAATGTAAAGAATATTCAAAAGCTGATATTAGATGGCGCATATACCAGAAAAACACTTCAGGATGCAATAATTGAGGTATTGGAAAGCGCCTGCGCACCGGTTTAAAACAGATATCAAGATCATATATAGATTTAGCAGACAAATCAACAGTGACAGGATATAGTATTTGACCATGATCAGGTGTATGAATCACAGATAGTTGCTACAGTGGAATAATAGGGAAGAGATTATGAGCGTACATATTACAAAAACTTATAACATAGGCGGATTGATTGGTCTCCGTCAAAATGCGGTGAAAAACGCTGGTGAAACACTTGGCTTTAAAGAAATGAGTTTATTTAAATTTCCTGATGCATATGATAGTGATGATGAGCTTCATGTTAGGATGGATGGCATAATTGCATCACTTTGTCCGGAGGATATAGTGATTTTTCAGCATCCAAGCGGTGAGAGTCCCAGATACGATGGATTTTTATTTGAGCATTTAAGAAGATATCATGGAACGAAAATTGTTGCGTTTATACAGGAAATAGCATCAGATAGAGATGACAGCGAGTATTCTTTGAGTGATGAAATCACGCTGCTTAACCGGGCCGATATGTTTATTTTTGCCTCAGCTGCGCTGCGGGATTACTATATCGCAAATGGATTAAAAGAACAACATTATCTGATTCAGAATATACCGGATTATATGACAGACATTTGCGCAAATGAGCATAAAAATAAAAAACTATATATCATGGCGGAAACGAGTCAAAATGAATATCCATTGAACAATTTGAATATAGAGGTGGTGCAATATGATGAGTACCACGTCACTGAATCTATACTTAGATTGTCAGACGGAGGCTTTGGCTTAATATGGGATACTGACGAGCAGGCACTCGGACTTTATATGGCTGCCGGAATCCCGGTAATAGTTAAAAAAGGGCTGTCCTGTGAAAAGTATGTGAAAGATAATGAAATAGGAGCAGCAGCAACAGATTTTGAGGATGTATACAGGATAGCTGTATCAGAATCGGAAGATAAATTGAGTCAATACTACGCAAATGTCAAAAAACTGCAAAATTTGTTCATAAATGGAGTATATACCAGAAAATTATTGCTGGATACCTTGATTATGTGTGGAGAAAGGCTATAATTTGGCGGTATATAAATGTTTTAATACGATTTTAGATACACCTAGGAGTTTATATTTATAGTGTAAAAGAGGAAAACTATAGTTATGTCCGGATGAAAGAGGATTAGGAAGCATATAATTCAGGTGTCCGGATTCATGTGAATAAGGAGAGACTATATGAATAAGAAGAAGGTTGACAGTATTTTAAAAGGTATAACCGCAGCAGGAATTGCCATGGGTGGAGTCAGCTCTATCCAGGGTGCTGATATGGTTATGGCTGCAATTAATGAATCGGCAGCAGATTCCAATTCGTTAGCTGACGCAGGCTCTTTATCTGAGAGCGAGCGAACAGAGTATAGCGAGAGTACAACACAGAGCATGAGTGAAAGCGCTTCAGAGAGCACTAGCGAGAGTGAGAGCGTGAGTGTAAGTGAAAGTGAAAGTACCAGTGAAAGCTCAAGCATCAGCGAAAGTGCTAAGCAGAGTGATGCAGAACAACAGAGTGGTGGTAATGTTGTAGCGGCTGCATACACAGATGATGCAGAACAGGATACGGCTGTTTATGCTCGAATGAGTGGAATGCCGCAGCTTGCAAGTAATGATACATATAGAGATGGTTGTGTATCAAAAAGGGTACATCATGTCACTAAGATTACGGCAGGTAATTTTAAAGATTTAGCTAGGAATGATATTGAAGTTAGAAATGGAAAATGGTACCAGTTTTGGGATGTTGAATCATGCCAGTATAGAGTAAAGAATTCATATACAGGTAATTGGGAATATTTTAATGATTTTGATCATGTTACATTTAATTGGACAACAGGGAAAGGAAAGTATCAAACAAGCCATTCTCAAACAGGCGAATTGTATATATGTGATGGAAATGCGTTTGTATTAAAAGTGTCTGATAATGAATGGGTAGAATTCAGAAGTTTCGGGTTTTCTGGGGAAGTACATACTTATAAATATGCATATAAACATGGGGATTCTATTGATTTATTGGATAATGCAGATCCAGACTATGAGAAGAGTGAATCAGTAAGAATATCAGAGAGTTTGAGTGTTGAAGCAAGCACCAGCGCTTCAACAAGTGCAAGTACCTCAGCAAGCACCAGTGCCTCAACAAGTGCAAGTACCTCAGCAAGCACGAGTGCTTCAACAAGTGCAAGTACCTCAGCAAGCACGAGTGCATCAATAAGCGCAAGTACATCGGCAAGTACTAGCGCATCGACAAGTGCAAGCACATCAGCAAGCGAGAGTGCCTCAACCAGCGCAAGTGAGTCAGAGAGCACCTCAGCAAGTGAGAATGCATCAACAAGTGCAAGTGAGTCAGAGAGTATATCAGCAAGTGAGAGTGCATCAATCAGTGTAAGTGAATCAGCAAGCACTAGTGAATCACTCAGCACAAGCGAGAGCATCAGCACAAGCACGAGTCAGAGTCAGTCAACTGCAAATATAGTACCGACACCGGCTCCAACTCCTGCACCGGCAGTAGATAATGCTCCTGCACCTGCAGCAACTATCACACCGGCTGCTACACCTCTTGCAGCAGCTACACCGGTAGCTCCAGCAGCGCCTGCACCGGCAGCACCTGCGGCACCAGCAGCTCCGGCAGCACAGAATACACCAATTCAGGATGCACAGGTTCCTCTTGCAGTAAATGAGGAAGACGATAATCTTCAGAACATCGAGGATGAGGATACACCTCTTGCAGCAGGCGGAACAGCCAAGGACGGTATCAAAACATGGTGGTGGTGGATTGCAGCAGCAGTTGCAGCTATCACAGGAAAGGGTGTCTATGATAACCGTAGAAGAAAACCGGCAAAGAGCGATGACTCTGAGGATAATTCTGATGAGAAATAAATAATCAATAGCAATACTAAGAATATTGTTTTATAATGTTAGTGGCCATCTGTTATGGATGGTCACTAATACTATTCAAAGGAAGAGGAAATCATTGAAAGAGAAGAGACAAAAAGAACATGTATTATTGTATAAGATATTGTATTCTCTAATGATAATGCTTGTATATATGATTGGAAGAAATATCCCATTATATGGAATAGATCTGAAAGCATATGAGGATGTGAGTGTTGATGCACAATCTATTTTGCTCCAGGCATTATCAGGAGATATGAAAAACTGTTCATTGTTTATTCTGGGATTGTGGCCATATATGATTGCTTCAATACTTGCAGTGCTACTGGTAGCAATAATATCTTTAGACAGTTCCCGAAAGATATCTCCAAGAAAACTTAATATATGGACACTTTTTTTTATGATGGTAATTGCATTTATCCAGGCGTATCAGAGGGTTCAGACATTTATATACAAGGATATGGATGCGCAGATGCTGTTGATTACAAAGGTAATTGTGTTTATACAGCTTATAGCAGGTATGCTTATAGTAGTGTATATGTGTGATAGAACCACGAAATATGGTATTGGTGGTCGCATGAGTGTATTCATGATAAATATTGTGGATGGAATGATGAATATGTTTGCAGGACAGAAAGCAGACAGAATGATTTTGCCAATAATTATCGGTGTTGTTGAGATTGCTATTATGATTATAATAGAAACAACTGAAAAGAGAATAGCAGTACAGAGAGTTTCCATAAACAATATTTATGCAGATAAGAATTACCTGGCATATAAGTTAAATCCTGTTGGTGCAATGCCGCTTATGTTCACTTCAGCGGTATTTATGTTGCCACAGTTTGTCTGTTCAGGCTTATATTATCTGTACCCGGATAATCAAAAGCTTGCGTGGCTTGTTGATAATCTTAGGCTCACGGCTGTTTTTGGAATTATAGTATATTTGGCAATTATTGTATTACTTACTATTTTATTTTCTGTGATAATGCTCACACCGGGCAAGGAAGCCGAGAATCTGTTGAAATCAGGGGATTCTATTCTGGATATATATGCAGGCAAGCCGACTCGCAGATATCTTGTGGGTACGGTAATCAGATTTTCTATATACAGCTCGATAATTATATGTATATGTCAGGGAGTTCCGCTATTTCTTCAATTTGGAGGATATATTGATTCAACACTGGCTATGTTACCATGCTCTATAATGATGTCGACAGGCATTTGGATATCGTTATATAGAGAGGCTGAGGTTTATAGAAATATGGACAGATATCATCCATTTATATAGTATAAGGAGATTTTTAATGTTATATTTTGTACCGGCATGGTATAAGGAAAACTCATGGATTGAAAATGAACAGCAATGGTACATGAGGAGAATGAAATCAGAGTTTGACGAAACAATTAAACAGATTACACTATTTCACAGAAATGTGGATGTGAAGTATCGGATAGTTTTACTTGGTTATTCACCAAATTTCAGACATTTCTCTCATAGACAGGGTATGTATCGTTCGCCATACTGGTCTTGTTTTGATGCAATTGCACAGATTAAGAGGACTAAGATGGCTGTGTTGTCATATCATGATATTAAGTGGCCGGAGGGTGTGGAGTTTGTATATTCACCATTCTCAATTGTTGCCTTGTATAATGGACAGAAATATGCTCAGGTAGAGTTCGGCGAGGATGGAAACCTATAATTATAGATATGTACGAGGAAGGGCAGATTTGCCGAAGGAATTATTACGATGACAGAGGATTTGTATCTTCAACGATTATTTATGAAAACGGGCAAATGAAATATCAGGATTACCTGATGGAAAACACCATTTGGAAGCTCAGAGTAAATGCATCTGATGGCAGTGTATTGGTCAATCCTTCTTATCCGATGTATGATACTAAAACAGGGGAAAAGCAATTTTGTAAGCTGTCATATGACTCACTTGATGAGGTGATAAAGGAGGTACTATCTGATTTTGTTAATGGAACAGGAGCAAAGGATACTTTTTTCGTGGCAGCTCATAGCTTACATATGAATGTTTCAGGCGAGGTGCTCCGAGAAAGAAAGGTAGTTTATACTTTTTTTGAAGAAAGATATGATTATTCGAAAATTCATAGCATCAAAGGCTATCTGAAGTCCTCGGAATATATTATTACAGATTCAAAAAATACGACAAAAATTATAAAGGATAATTTGTCAGATTCAAGTCTGCGTATAATGGATATTCCGCCGTATGATACGCGTATGGATTTTGGTATAAGTCAGCAGTTAAAGGTTCAGAATATTTTGATTCCTATAGATGGGTTGGAAAAGGATGCATATAGAGCAATTATCCGTGAGGTGTCAGAGTATTTGTGTATTAACGATCTTGCAAGGGTACATATTTTTACAAGAAATGCACAGTGGGGACATGAAGATAATATTCGTAACGATCTTGTCGGTATGCTTAGGGAATATGGACACGATATAAGATGGGCATGTAAAGCTGACTCTATTGATGAGGACGAAGAAAAGATTGAACAGAGATTTTTTATCGACGTGTGTGTGGATGAGAGAACCATCAGCAAATGTATCAATGAGCAAAGGATCATATTGGATTTGCGGGGAGTGGTTGATGTTTTCCTTTATATAACAGCGATAAGTAAAGGTGTTCCGCGTATTAGTTTTTCAGAGGATCAGTTCCTGCATGATGGCAAAAATGGTAGAATCATAGATGATTATAATCAGATAGGCAGAAGTCTGGCATTTTATCTGGATAGTCTTGAGAATTGGAATGCAGCTCTTGTTGCGTGTTATGAAGCAGAAAAGGACTATAAAACAGAAGTATTACTTGATAAATGGCGAAAGGTGTTAGGTATAGTTGAATAGTATTCAGATTTTGTATATTGGAAATGAGGATTGGACAACCAAATATAACATTCCCGATTTCGTTGAGTGGGAGAATTATGAAGACACAGGAATTTTTCCACCTAAACAGGTAGATATCGTTATTTTAGACAGAGATATAACCAATAAGGAAAAACAGATACTGGCTAAGATTACAAGAGCGTACAGTCTTTTTGCTACAGAGAATGTAAAGATGCAAAACAGTGTTACACATGATTATTTTGAGGAGCGATCAGGTCTTTACCTCTATTCGGGGGATGTGCAGGTTTTTCTGGATCAGGAGGCAGCAAAGTATTATAGACATCCATATGGTGAAAAGTTTAAGCCGGAGCATATATCTGTTAGTCAGTTTTTTAGAGGTTCAGTCAGATGTAAGGGAAACTATGACATGCTATTAGAAGGAAATTTTGGAGACACATTTTCTCAGATAGTGTTCTGGAAATCAAATATTCCTGTGTTTGACAGACAAAATATTGATTTATACTTTGAACACAGAAGGACAGGATCTGTAGAGGTAAAGCTGCATGTATATAAATTCTATAATGGTTCTGTCGGTGATATCCAAAGGGTATGGGAATTCAGCCAGGATGAATTAGATGGGATAGTCACTATTGACAATGACGAGCTTGAAGGCCCGGTGTTTGTCTCAGTTTTGGCAAAAGGACAGGGAACACTCGAAGTTATATCGTTGCATGACAGATATTCAAGGCAGAATATAGGTTATTTTCTTCCGGGTGGAGAGAGGATTATCTCATCACATGGGGAAGAGATATTCACGTATCTGGATAAAGGGGATTGTAAACCACCTCTTGCTATTTATTTTTCGGGATATCGTAAGCAGGAAGGCTTTGAGGGTTATAATATGATGAGAAAGCTTGGATGTCCTTTTATGCTTATTACTGATCCAAGACTTGAGGGTGGTGCTTTTTATATAGATAATGCTGATTTAGAGGAAAAGCTGTTTAATAATATTGAAAAAACGATTAATGAAATGAAGCTTAAGAAATCGGATGTTATTATTTCCGGAATGTCGATGGGTACTTTTGGTTCCCTTTATTTTGGCTCTAAATTGAGTCCCCATGCACTGATTTTAGCAAAGCCACTTACAGAGCTTGGCGTTGTTGCAGAAAA
>ERZ825670.2271-NODE-2271-length-18523-cov-3.427713_pt1 | contig 18523 bp, 7 predicted proteins | sample MGYA00519929_ERZ825670 | MGnify/ENA primary metagenome ERZ825670 (study PRJEB31778, sample SAMEA3449207) | human gut metagenome | biome: human gut; feature: human-associated habitat; material: faeces | place: United Kingdom | collected 2010/2012 ...
GGATCCCGAACCGGAGAAAATGCTGTTTGGCGGGCAATTAGTCGTATTGTGGTTTTTGCTGCGGTTCATATTGACAGGATGGCCGCAGTTACAGTTATTTTTCCTGGCGGTGGTTGTTGCGACCGGAGGGATTGAAGCCGTGTCGGGAATGCGACAGTTACATGGATTCGAGGGATCTAACCATTCCTTGTTCAAGCTGACCGGGGATTTTTATAATCCGGGGCCTTATTCGGGGTATCTCGCAATCGTATTGCCGGTTTGCCTGTGGATGATCCTACGGCAAACAAAAATTTATCTGCATTACCTGGGATGGATCGGTTTGTTGGCAATCATTGTCGTGCTTCCTGCCGGGATGAGCCGGACGGCATGGATAGCGGCTGCCATTTCATGCGGATGGGTGTATTGGGTGCAACGGATCGGATGGGAAAAGACTAAAAGATACATTAATGGAAACCGGACCTTAACTATCGTATCTTCTATTTTGATCCTGATCTCCATAGCCGGTGCATTGGCGGGTATTTATCTGCTAAAGAAAGATTCTGCCAATGGCCGGCTACTTTTATGGAAAGTGACGGGGCAAGCGATTAGGGAACAGCCCTGGACAGGAACCGGGACGGGGGGTTTTCCGGCTGCTTATGCAGAAGCACAGGCGGAGTATTTTACTTCGGGAAAGGCTTCGGAGACAGAGATGCTGGTTGCCGGATGTCCGGAATACGGATTTAATGAATTCTTACAAATTGGTTTGGAGCAGGGGCTGGTGGGTTTAATGGTTTTTGTATTGTTGTTAAGCTATTCCTTGTTCCGGGGGGTAAAAAACAGACAGGCGGGAGCGGCCGGAGGGATATTGGCGCTGATGGTGTTCAGCCTGGCATCGTATCCGTTGCAGTTGCCGGAGTTCTGGGTGGTGTTGGTGGTGTTGATGGGGGTGGCTAATAGTAAGACTCCGGTTAACGCTGATATTTCGGTTGACGCTGACACACCCCCTACCCCCTCTCGAGAGGGGAGGAAGATACTTTCTGTCGCTATGATAGGGGTGCTGGCTATATGTTGCGGGTGGATTTTCCGGCAGCAGAAAGGGTATTATGAAGGATATAAAAAATGGAATACGTTGAAGATGTTGCATCATAGTAAAGCTTATGAAGCGGCAGGTGAAGGATATGAGGAACTGGTGCCGTTGATGGGACATAAACCGGAATTCCTGTTCGAGACAGCACAATGTTTAAATAGGGCCGAACGATATACAGAAGCTAATAAGCTATTATATCGGGCTATGAAGTTAAGCGGTGATCCGATGATACGTTACATAGCGGCGAAAAATGAGCAGTCGATGGGAAACTATCAAAAAGCGGAAAATTTATTGCTGCATGCGATCGATATGTTACCGGAACGGATCTATCCGTATTACCTGCTTACCAAACTTTACTCAGAACCTACTTTCTTTCAGGAAGATAAGTTTATCAAAGCGGCTGACGCCGTACTGAAAAAAGAACCGAAAGTAGAGAGCACGGCTATCCGGGAAATGAGAACAGATGTTAAAAATATGCTCAACAACATACGATCAGATCGTAATTAATTTATTTATATGCTATTTACGATAACATCGTAATAATATTTTTGTATATTTGGAAATTAAAATTTGAATCATAGCTTATATGAATATGAAATACTACAATTTGCTGGCAATACTGCTCCTCTCCGGGATGATAGCCTGTTCCGGTGACAAAAAAGACAGCAGTGAAGGAGAAGAAACTGTTGAAACGGTTTTACCGGACGAAACCAACGAGGTGACCGTGATGACACTAAAGGCTACCGACTTCAACCATGAACTGGTGAGTAACGGCAAATTGTCGGCACGCCGCCATGTCGACCTGCGGTTTCAGTCGGCCGAACCGATCGCTACGATTCATGTAAAGAACGGCGACCGGGTAAGCAAAGGACAAAAGCTGGCTGAATTGTCGACCTTCCGGCTGAAAAACAAAACGGCCACTTCCAAAGATGCCCTGGAACGGGCGAAACTGGAACTGCAAGACGTGCTGATCGGCCAGGGATATGCGCTGGCAGACTCGGCCAAAGTTCCTCCCGCCACCATGCAGCTTGTCCGGGTAAAGAGCGGTTACGATCAGGCGCTTATCCAATACCAGTTGGCAGAATATGAAGAACGGAATGCCGTACTGACGGCTCCTTTCGACGGTATCGTTGCCAATCTGTTTGCCAAACAATATAATACAGCTTCTACCTCCGACATATTCTGCACGGTCATCGATCCGGGCAGCCTGGAAGCAGCGTTCACTGTTCTGGAGAGCGAACTGCCTCTGATCAAGAACGGCGACCGGGTGGAGGTCACTCCTTTTGCCCTGAACGACACAAAAGCCGAAGGACGCATCACCGAAATAAACCCGCTGGTCGATGAAAACGGCATGGTGCAGGTGAAAGCGGCGGTAACGGACAGAGGGAAGTTATTCGAGGGAATGAACGTCCGTGTCAGCATCCACCGTTCGCTGGGCAAACAACTGGTCGTACCGAAAAGCGCCGTCGTTCTCCGGTCCGGAAAGCAAGTGGTGTTCAAACTCGACAGCACCCGAACCAAGGCTAGCTGGGTATATGTACATACCGGTCTGGAAAATGCAGACAGCTACACGATTACAAGTTCGGAAGGGGACGGCCTGAAAGAGGATGATTTCGTCATTACCAGCGGTAATATCAATCTGGCACACGAGGCACCGGTAACGATAATTGAAAATTAAAAATTTGTTATGGTCAAATTCCTACTACAACGTCCTATCGCGGTACTGATGGCTTTTACAGCCTGTTTTATCGTGGGGTTGGTGACTTACTTTACCATCCCGGTATCGTTGTTGCCCGATATTGCGATACCGGAGATCACCATACAGGTGTCCGGACAGAATACGTCGGCCCGCGAACTGGAGAATACGGTAGTCAAACCGATCCGGCAACAGCTGATGCAGGTGGCTGCCCTGCGCGATATACACAGTGAGACACGCGACGGTGCCGGCATCATCCGCCTGAGTTTCGACTTCGGGACTAACACGGACCTGGCATTCATCGAGGTGAACGAAAAGATAGATGCTGCCATGAACTACCTGCCGCGCGAAATAGAACGTCCGCGGGTGATCAAGGCGAGCGCAACGGACATACCGGTCTTTTGCCTGAACCTAACACTGAAAACAGGTGACAGCGAGGCTGCTTTTCTGGACCTTTGCCAGTTTGCCGAATCGGTTATCAAACGGCGTATCGAGCAGTTGCCGGAAGTGGCGATGGTAGATATCACGGGGATGATGAAACGGCAGTTGCAGATCGTGCCGGACATGAAAACACTGGAAATGGCCGGTATCACGCTGGATGACCTGGAATCGGCCCTGAATTCGAACAATATCGAGCCGGGAAGTATGACCGTACGGGACGGATATTATGAATACAACATCAAATTCTCAACTTTACTGCGCACACCGGAAGACGTACAAAATATCTATCTCCATAAAAATGACCGTATCTTCCAGCTGAAAGACCTGGCGAAAGTGGCAGTGGTACCGGAAAAGGAAACAGGTGCCTCACTTTCAAACGGAAAACGGGCGGTTACGCTGGCTGTGATCAAGCAGGCGGACGAGAATATGGATAACATGAAGGAGGCGTTGCAGGAAGTTACTGCGTATTTCGCAACGGTTTATCCGGATATAGAGTTCAGTGTCAGCCGGAACCAGACGGAGTTGCTGGATTATACAATTTCAAACCTGAAACAGAACCTGTCGCTCGGCTTTATATTTATATGTATAGTGGCTATCCTGTTTTTGGGGGATATCAAGAGTCCGGCAGTGATCGGCCTGAGTATGGTGGTCAGTCTGATTATCAGCTTCCTTTTCTTCTATATGTTCAAGATGTCGCTGAACATCATTTCCCTTTCCGGACTGATCCTGGCACTGGGTATGATGATCGACAGTTCGATCATTGTGACGGAGAATATCATGCAGTACCGGTCGAAAGGGTATACGCTGGAAGAGGCTTGTAACATGGGGACCAGCGAAGTGATCACCCCGATGCTGAGTTCCACACTGACGACAATCGCCGTATTTGTGCCGCTGGTATTCATGAGCGGTATCGCAGGGGCTATATTCTACGACCAGGCTTTCGCGGTGACGGTCGGACTGATGGTCTCCTATTTTACGGGTATCATGCTGCTTCCGGTACTCTACAAGCTGGTTTACAGCATTCCCGATATCAAACATACGAGATTCAATCTCCGGATCAACAACCTGATCAAAGAACATACGCTGGATCGTTTCTACGATGCTGGAGTCAATTTCGTGTTCCGTCATAAAAAGTCGAATATCATATTTATCTTCGTTACATTGCCGTTATGCGCCCTGCTGTTTTATGAAGTACCTAAAAGCAGGATGCCTGAAATCGACCAGAACGAACTGATCGCCCATATCGAGTGGAACGAAAACATCCATATCGACGAAAACCGGGAACGGGTGGACAAACTGTTTGCCCAGATCGCAGACGATGTACAGGAATATACCTCCTATGTCGGTCAACAACAATTCCTGTTGAACCGCGACCGGGAACTGTCTTCTTCGGAAGCCGAATTATATTTCAAGACAGAAAAATCATCTGCCATCTCTCCCTTGCAGGTAAAGATCACGCAATGGTTGGATACTAATTATCCGCAGGCTGTATTCTCCTTCTCTCCGCCGATCACGGTGTTCGAAAAGTTGTTCGTGACGGGAGAAGCTGACGTGGTTGCAGAATTTTATGCCCGCAACAAAGCGGAAGCTCCGGAGGCTCAGGCATTGCACAAATTGGAATCGCAGATAAAAGCGTCTACCGGTATTGCACCGGTGGGAGTCGCCTTCGATAACCAACTGAATATATCGGTCGACAGGCAGAAGTTACTACTTTATAATGTAAATTACAATGAAGTATACCGCCTGCTGAAAACGGCTTTCAAAGAAAATGAAGTGGCGACCCTCCGTTCCTACCAGCAATATCTGCCGATTGCCCTGGCCGGCGACGGTAAGACGGTGAACGAAGTCTTACAGCAGACACTGGTCCGGACGCAGGCCGACAAAGAGGGAAAAAGCCAGTACATCCCGTTGCAGTCACTGGTTAAGGTGACGCAAGGGGAAGACCTGAAGACGGTTACTGCCGGTAAGAACGGCGAATATATCCCGTTCAGCTTCTATGATGTCAAGAAGGCGGAACCGTTGATGGAAGAGGTGAAGAAGTTAGGCGAACAGAACTGGGAGATCGATTTCTCCGGTAGTTTCTTCTCCAACAAACAGATGTTGAATGAGTTGGTGGTGATCCTGCTGATCTCTATCCTGCTAATGTATTTCATCCTGGCAGCCCAGTTCGAAAGCTTTCTGCAGCCGCTGATCGTACTGATCGAGATTCCGATCGACGTAGCTGCATCACTGCTGGTACTCTGGATTTGCGGACATACGATGAACCTGATGAGTGCCATCGGTATCGTGGTAACCTGCGGTATCATTATAAACGACTCCATCCTGAAACTGGATGCGATCAATGAATTACGTAAGGAAGGTGTTCCGTTGATGGAAGCGATCCACGAAGCCGGCCGCCGCCGTCTGCGCCCGATCATCATGACTTCGCTGACCACCATCTTCGGTATGGTCCCATTGCTGTTCTCATTCGACATGGGTAGCGAGTTACAAAAACCCCTTTCCATCGCCATGATCTCAGCCATGCTGATCGGTACAGCCGTCAGCCTGTTCATCATCCCGCTGGTCTACTGGTTCATCTACCGCAAACACGACCCGAATGCAGTGATGCCTGAAAAACAAACTGAAGTTTAACGAATTATATATAATGCCGTTATGAAGATATGTAAAATATTATTATCGTTCCTGTTATTTACCTCAGTCTATCTGAATGCCCAGCCGCTTACGCTGTCGCTGGAGCGGACGATTGCATTGGCGGGGGATAGTTCGCTGGAGGCATTCAGGACAAAGAATATGTTTTTGGCCGGATACTGGCAATACAGGACATTCAAGGCGGGACGATTGCCAAGCCTGACGCTGAACCTGACTCCGGCACAGTATTATCGCGATATCACGAAACGATATAATTATGATGAAAATATAGAAGAATATCGTACGCAGCAATCATTCTATGCCAACGGCAATCTTCAGGTCAAGCAGAACTTCGACCTTCTGGGAGGTACTTTTTATCTGGATTCGGAACTGGGGTATATGCGTAATTTCGGAGAAAATACTTATAATCAATACACTACTGTCCCTATTCGAATCGGGTATAGCCAAAGTCTCCTGGGTTACAATCCTTTCCGGTGGGAACGAAAGATAGAGCCGCTCAAATATGAGAAGGCGAAAAAGGAATTACTGTACAATATCGAAAATATCAGCGAACAAGCGACCACTTATTTCTTTGCCCTGGCTATGGCACAAGCGGAATACGACCTGGCAAAAGAGAATGTAGCTTCAACAGATACCTTGTACCGGACAGGACAGGAACGACACAAAATCGCTGCGATCAACAAAGCAGAGTTGCTGACACTGAAACTGGATGCCGTCAACGCACGCAATACATTGCAAAATGCAGATATAGCCTTGAAAAGAGCCATGTTCAGCCTGGCTTCTTTCCTCAACTTCGATAAAAACACAGAAATAAGGTTACGCCTTCCGGGACGTCCGAAAGACATGCAGATCTCCGTCGATGAGGCTTTGACACTCGCCCGGGAGAACAATCCGAAATTTCTCGACATGAAACAGCAGGTACTTGAAGCGGAGCAACAGGTGGATAAAACCAAAAAAGAAGCCATGTTCAATGCCTCCATCAACGCCAGTATCGGTTTCAACCAGGTTTCGGATAAAATGAAAGAGGCCTACCGCAACCCCTTGCAACAGGATGTCGTATCCGTGTCCGTATCTATCCCTCTCGTCGATTGGGGCGTACGGAAAGGGAAACATAACATTGCCAAGAATAATCTGAATGTGACACAGATTTCCGCCCGCCAGGAGGAACTGACGGTAGAGGAAGACGTGATCATGACTGTCGGTGACTTCAATATCCAGCAAAACCTGATCTCAAGCGCAGAAGAGGCGCTCGACCTGGCTGTTATGGCTTACAGTGAGACAAAGCAACGGTTTATGATCGGGAAGGCGGACATCAACAGCCTGACCTTATCGCTGAACCGCCAGCAGGAGGCACAGCGCAACTATATCTCCGCCCTGCAAAATTACTGGCTGAGTTATTTCAAAATACGGAAACTGACACTGCATGATTTTGAAACCGGCATATCACTGGCACGGGAATTTGATTTTACGCACGGACTATAAGTAACAGATTCAATGAGCACATCTCCCAAGATATCATCCTTTACGATCATCGTCACCTTCCTTTGTGTGGCGCTGACAGGACTGGCTTTCATCCCTCTCCTGCCGATTAAGCTGTCTCCCTCACGCACATTGCCCCGGCTGACCGTCAGCTATAATATGCCCAGCAACTCGGCACGTGTAATCGAGATGGAGGTCACTTCGCGGCTGGAATCGATGCTGGCACGTATCAAGGGAATCAAGGAGATCAACTCCACTTCCGGAAACGGCTGGGGATATGTGACACTGGAACTTGACAAACATACCAATATCGACGCCGCCCGTTTCGAGGCATCCACGATCGTACGCCAGACATGGCCCAGCCTGCCCGACGGGTTAAGTTATCCGATACTGGAAATGAGCCGCCCGGACGACAAGGAATCCGGCCCGTTCATGACCTATACGCTGAATGCGGCGGCAACTCCGATCTTTATCCAGCGGTTTGCGGAGGACCAGATCAAACCGCGCCTCGCCGGTATCCCGGGTATTTACCGGATCGATGTACGCGGGGCCACGCCGATGGAATGGCGGCTGGAGTATGACAGCCGGCAACTCGTGTCGCTCGGCATTACCACCAATGACATACAGAATGCGATCGCTCAATACTATAACAAAGAATTCCTGGGAACCGGAAATGTCAATACGAACGAACAAGAGGAATGGATTCGCCTCGCCCTGATACCGGAAGATGTACGGGAGGGTTTCGAGGCTTCCCACATAACCGTCACCAGTAAAGAAGGGAAGCTGATACGCCTGGACCAGTTGCTGAAAGTCACCCGCCAGGAAGAGGCTCCCCAAAGCTATTACCGTATCAACGGACTGAACTCGATCTATCTCTCCATCCGTGCGGAAGAGACAGCCAACCAGCTGGAACTCGCCAAACAGGTAAAAGAGGAGATGGAGCATATCCGCCAGTTATTACCGCAGGGATATGAGGTACATACCAGTTATGACGCGACCGAGTTTATCCAGAATGAACTGGATAAGATATATGTACGTACGGGACTTACGATCCTGATTCTTTTATTGTTCGTCCTGCTGATCACCCGGAATGTGCGCTATCTGTTCCTGATCGTGGTCAGCCTGAGCGTAAACCTGTGTATTGCCGTTATCTTTTTCTATCTGGCAAAACTGGAAATGCAGCTTTACTCGCTGGCGGGAGTTACCATATCGTTAAGCCTGGTAATCGACAATACGATCGTGATGACCGACCATATACGCAACCGACATAACCGCAAAGCCTTCCTTTCCATCCTAACGGCAACGCTGACGACTATCGGTGCGCTGGTGATCATTTTCTTCCTCGATGAAAAAATACGGCTGAACCTACAGGATTTTGCAGCTGTGGTAATCATCAACCTGGCAGTGTCGCTGGCGATCGCCCTGCTCTTCGTTCCTGCCCTGATAGAGAAGCTGGGACTGGGGCAAAAGAAAAGCTCAGCCCGGAAAGCGCAGCTCTCCCTGAAACCAAAAGCCACCTGGTTTCCGCGGATCAGAAGGTGGGGGAACAGATTTTTAAAACGGTTCCCGGTCTATTTCAACAGATATTACCATGCACAGATCAGCTTTCTTTGCCGATGGAAAAAGACCGCATGTTTCCTGTTGCTACTGGCTTTCGGATTGCCGGTCTTCCTGCTCCCCGAAAAAATAGAAATGGATGACAAGGACAAGGTATATACGGCTACAGACTCGCTGCTCATTGAAAAATACAACAAGATTGTCTCAAGCGAGACCTATAAGGAGAAAGTCAAGCCGATAATGGACAAAGCACTGGGAGGAACCTTGCGCCTGTTCGTGCAAAAAGTGTATGAAGGCAGTTATTTTACCCGCAACGACGAAACGGTCCTGTCGGTCACCGCCTCACTTCCCAACGGGACTACACTGGAACAGATGAATCAGTTGATGGGACGCATGGAGGCTTACCTCAGCACATTCAAGGACATACGCCAGTTCCAGACGAACATTTACAGTGCGCGGCAGGCAGGCATACGTATTTATTTCACCAAAGCGGCAGAGCGAAGCGGATTCCCTTATACGCTGAAAAGCAAGATTATCAGCAAGGCGCTGGAACTGGGCGGCGGTAGTTGGGGTGTGTACGGGCTCCAGGACCAGGGCTTCAGCAACGACGTACGGGAAGGAGCAGGTTCGTTCCGTATTGAAATGTTCGGCTATAACTATGACGAATTATACACCTGGGCGGAACAGTTGAAGGATACACTTCTTACCTACCGCCGTATCAAGGAAGTACTGATCAACTCTGAATTTTCGTGGTGGAAAGACGATTATCAGGAATTCTATTTCAATCTGGACAAGGCACGGATGGCACAGGAAAATATCCTGCCGATCGAACTGTTCGCCTCCATCAACCCGGTGTTCGGAAAGGATATCTACAGCGGTACGATCGTTGTCGACAATGAAACGGAAAAGCTGAAACTAAGTTCGCGCCAGTCAAAAGATTATGATGTCTGGAGCATGCAATACGTCCCCCAGAGCATTAAGGGCAAACCTTATAAACTGTCGGAACTGGCCACCGTCGAAAAAGGACAGATGCCGCAGAAAGTAGCCAAGGTGAACCAGCAATACCGCCTGTGTCTTCAATATGAATACATCGGTGCATCCAATCAGGGGACCAAGATACAGGAACGTGTATTGAAAGAATTCAATGCGTCGTTACCGATGGGATACACTGCCAAATCGGATAGTAATTACTGGAGTTGGAACACCAAAGACAATAAACAGTATCTGTTATTGCTGCTGATCATTGCCATTATTTTCTTTACGACCAGTATTCTGTTCAATTCGCTGAAACAACCGCTGGCTGTTATCTTTGTCATCCCTATCTCCTATATCGGGGTGTTCCTGACATTCTACTGGTTCAAGCTGAATTTCGACCAGGGAGGGTTTGCGTCGTTTGTCTTGCTATGCGGTATCACGGTAAATGCAAGTATCTATATATTAAACGAATATAACCAACTTCGCGAAGCCAGGCCCAAAATGCCCGCCTGGCGTCTTTACCTGAAAGCATGGAATGCCAAGATCACACCAATCTTCCTGACCGTGATCTCTACCATACTCGGGTTTATTCCGTTCATGTTAGGTCCCGATAAAGAAGCGTTCTGGTTTCCGCTGGCAGCCGGGACCATCGGCGGATTGACCATGTCGATCCTCGGTATCTTCATATACCTACCTATTTTTACTTTGAAGAAATAATCATCTTGTTAATACTTAACCGCCAATAACTGTTTTTCTTTCCTAATTTTGTGATATTCTTGGACGATTTGTTAATTATCCAAACCCTTCTTACGTCTTAAATGTTTTATGCAGGAGCAGAAAAGTTGCAGAAGTTGAAAGTCCGATATCACCCTAAAAATAATTTAAAGATGAAAGTTTTATTTAAGTATCTACGACTATTATCCCTCTCTACGAGCGGAGCGTTACTTTTGTGCATTGTATTTGCTGCAAACCCCGAAATTGCTGAAGGAACCATCACAGGTAAAGTATTCTGGTTTCATTTCTCTATTTTATTACTTGCATTCAGTGTATTGTTTATGGAAGCCACAGTGAAAAAAAGCAATTTTACCTTCTCATTACCCGACGGACTTTTATTACTTTTTGCCGGTCTGGCCTTGCTAAATTACAACTATGAGCTGGACCCGGAACCGGAAAGACTTCTTTTCGTCGGACAAATTACGACCTTATGGTTTATGTTGCGAGCCACGTTGCAAGCCCACCCGGAACTCAGGCTTTTCTTCCTGTCCATTATTATATGTACAGGTATCTTCGAAGCGGCCTGGGGAATGGGGCAACTGTACGGGGGAGCATCGACAAACCATCCGCTACTCAAAGGTGACGGACTTATTTTCAGCCCCGGCCCCTTCTCCGGTTATCTGGCAATCGTACTCCCCGTATGCCTGAACCTGGCTTTGCGGTTCCGCGATTGCGACAAACTGGCCTGGTGGGAAACAAGGACGATGCTATTCTACCTGTCGGCATTCACGATCATACTCATCCTGATAGGGCTTCCCGGCGGGAAAAGCCATTCAGCGTGGCTGGCAGCCGGAATCTCATGCTGCTGGGTCTTCTATCTCCGGAAATCAGGGTGGCAGTTATTGAAGAAAAGGGTTATAAAGCATAATAAGACAGTGATCGTCAGCTGCATTGTCTTATTTATCGTTATTTCCGGACTTCCGACATTGGGCAGTGTTTTCAATACCGAGAAATCTGCCAACAGGATGCTGATGTGGAACGTAACGACCCAGGCCATACTGAACAAGCCTGTCACCGGCACTGGGCTGGGAGGTTTCCCCGTCTCATTCGCCCAGACACAGGCCGACTACCTAGCGTCGACGAAAGCCTCCGATACGGAACGGATGGCTGCGACCTGTCCCCCTTTCGCCTTCAACGATTATTTGCAGATAGGACTCGAATTCGGTATCGCCGGACTGCTTCTCTTTGCGTTATGGATCGCCTTCTGCCTCTATTACGGGCTGAAAAACAAACAGGTCGGGGCTACGGGAGGTATCCTTTCGTTACTTTTCTTCTCCATGTATTCCTATCCGCTGCAACTACCGTCATTCTGGGTTCTGCTTATTTTCTTCTCTGCAATGTGTGTCACCCGGGCGGAAAAACAACAGAAACCGTCTGTGAAAAGTTTTCCTTACATCGGGACATTCGCTGCCTTAGTCGCCTGTATCCTGTTTTTCGGACAACGAAGTTATTACGAACCGTACAAAGAATGGAAGACTTTGCGGATCCTGGTAGAAAAGGAGGAACAGAAGGTTGCCGCACAAGGATATATGAGCTTGTACCCGCGCCTCTCCCACCGGACCGAATTCCTGCTGGAAGGCGCCCGGTGCCTGCAACAATCCGGACAGTATTCGAATGCCATCATCTGGAGTCGTCGGGCCATCCGGTTAAGTGCTGATCCCGAATTCTACTATATCCTTGCCGAAAGCCACCAGCAACTCGGACTTTATAAGCTGGCTGAGAAATATTTACTGCAATGCCTGCATATTCTTCCGGAACAGATAGATACTTATTATCTGCTAACCAAATTATATGCGGAAACAAACTACTACCACCCGGACAAGCTCAGGCTGGCTGCCCATTCCGTGTTGACCAAACAGCCGGACACCTGCTTCAAGCCCGCCAGGCAGATGAAAGAAGAAGTCTATCAACTTCTTTTACAACAAATGGCAAACAGTAAATAGAACAATCCCTTTGTTTTTATTGCACATTTAAATTATATCCCCTATCTTTGCCGAAATTTTGGAAGGAAGAGTTTCATGACGAATAAGATACATACTTGTAATCCGATGTTTATTTCCGGTTCAACACCGGATATCGAAGCTCATTTCTTTAATTTACGGGATAATAATTTCTTTATATAAGATGCGTTGGTTACTTTTACTAACGCATTTTTTTTGTGTCCCGCAAGTGGCGATTAAGTAAGATATAACATTCTATAATATATTAATAAACAAAACAACCCAATTACTATGTCGAAGATTGGAATCAAAAAGGTGATTGTTCTGGGCTCGGGTGCCCTGAAGATCGGACAGGCCGGAGAGTTTGACTATTCCGGTTCACAAGCATTGAAGGCACTGAAAGAAGAAGGTATCAGTACCGTTTTGCTGAATCCGAACATTGCAACTATCCAAACATCGGAAGGGGTAGCAGACAAGGTGTATTTCCTGCCTATCACTCCGTATTTTGTTGAAGAAGTAATCAAAAAAGAACAACCGGACGGAATCCTGCTGGCTTTTGGTGGCCAGACTGCCCTGAACTGCGGTACTCAGTTATACACCAGCGGCACACTTGCCAAATATGGCGTAAAGGTACTGGGAACTTCTGTTGAAGCTATCATGTACACAGAAGACCGCGACCTGTTTGTAAAGAAACTGAATGAAATCGACGTAAAAACTCCGATCAGCCAGGCTGTTGAAACGATGGAAGATGCAGTGAAAGCTGCTTACAAGATCGGTTTCCCGGTAATGATCCGTTCTGCCTACGCACTGGGCGGTATGGGTAGCGGTATCTGCAAGGATGAAGCAGAACTGCGCACACTGGCAGAAAGCGCTTTCGCTTATTCTTCACAAATCCTGGTGGAAGAATCGCTGAAAGGCTGGAAAGAAATTGAATTCGAAGTAATCCGTTATAAAAACGACCATTGCTTCACGGTTGTAAGCATGGAAAACGTCGACCCGCTGGGTGTACATACCGGTGAAAGTATTGTGGTTGCCCCTACCTGCTCACTGACCGACAAGGAGCTGGATCTGCTGAAAGAACTGTCTACCAAGACGATCCGCCACCTAGGTATCGTAGGTGAATGTAACATCCAGTACGCATTCAATTCAGATACTTGCGACTACCGTGTGATCGAAGTGAATGCTCGTCTGAGCCGTTCTTCCGCCCTGGCATCTAAAGCAAGCGGTTATCCTCTGGCTTTCGTTGCCGCTAAACTTGCATTGGGTTACAGCCTCGATCAAATCGGCGAAATGGGTACTCCGAACTCGGCATACAAAGCTCCGGAAGTTGATTATATGATCGTGAAGATCCCGCGTTGGGACTTAACTAAGTTCGTTGGCGTAAGCCGTCTGATCGGTTCAAGCATGAAGTCTGTCGGCGAAATCATGTCGATCGGTAAGAGCTTCGAAGAGATCATGCAGAAAGGTCTGCGTATGATCGGACAGGGTATGCACGGTTTCGTAGGAAACAACGACCTGGAATTCGACAACCTGGACGACGCCTTGGCTAACCCGACCGACCTGCGTATCTTCGCCGTAGCAAAAGCGCTGGAAGAAGGGTATACCGTAGAACGTATCCACGAACTGTCAAAGATCACTCCGTGGTTCCTGAACGGTTTGAAAAATATCGTAGATTATGCGAAAGTATTGTCTCAATACAATAAGATCGAAGATCTGCCCGAAGATGTACTGAAAGAAGCGAAACGTTTAGGTTTCTCTGACTTCCAGATCGCCCGTTACGTTGAGAATCCGGAAGGAAACATGGAAAAAGAAAACATCCGTGTACGTAACCTGCGTAAGAAACTGGGCGTTCTGCCGAGCGTAAAACGTATCAACACAATCGCTTCCGAACATCCGGAACTGACGAACTACCTGTACATGACATACGATGGCAGCGAACATGATATTCCTTACTACAAGAACGACAAGAGCGTGGTTATCCTGGGTTCAGGTGCTTACCGCATCGGTTCTTCCGTAGAATTCGACTGGTGTTCGGTCAATGCAGCCCAGACAGCCCGCAAGTTGGGTTACAAGTCGATCATGATCAACTATAACCCGGAAACGGTTTCTACCGACTACGATATGTGTGACCGTCTGTATTTCGACGAACTTTCTTTCGAACGTGTACTCGATGTAATGGACCTGGAAATGCCGAAGGGGGTAATCGTATCCGTGGGAGGTCAGATTCCGAACAACCTGGCAATGAAACTGTATCGCCAGAATGTTCCGGTGCTGGGTACTTCTCCGCTGTCGATCGACCGCGCTGAGAACCGTCACAAATTCTCCGCGATGCTGGATACACTGGGCATCGATCAGCCGCGTTGGGCAGAGTTGACCAGTATGGAAGAGATCGACGGATTTATCGAAAAGGTAGGATTCCCGATCCTGATCCGTCCGTCATATGTACTTTCAGGAGCTGCGATGAACGTTTGCCACAACAAGGAACAGATGATCGAATTCCTGGATCTGGCCGCCAAGGTATCCAAAGAATATCCGGTTGTCGTATCCGAATTCCTGCAAGGAGCGAAAGAAGTTGAATTCGACGCTGTAGCCATGAACGGCGAAGTGGTTGAATATGCAATCTCCGAACATATCGAGTTTGCCGGTGTTCACTCAGGTGACGCTACACTGGTATTCCCGGCCCAGAAAATCTATTTCGAAACAGCACGCCGCATCAAGAAGGTGAGCAAAATGATCGCCAAAGAGCTGAACATCAGCGGTCCGTTCAATATCCAGTTCCTGGCTAAGAACAACGACGTGAAGGTAATCGAATGTAACCTGCGTGCATCACGTAGCTTCCCGTTCGTATCCAAAGTGCTGAAACGCAACTTCATCGAAACGGCTACACGCATCATGCTGGATGCTCCTTATACCAAACCGGACAAGAGCGCTTTCGATATCGACTGGATCGGTGTAAAAGCATCTCAGTTCTCATTCGCCCGTCTGCATAAAGCCGACCCGGTACTGGGTGTGGATATGAGCTCGACCGGTGAAGTAGGTTGTATCGGCGACGACTTCAACGAAGCATTGCTGTCTGCCATGATCGCTGTTGGCAACAACATTCCTAAAAAGAATATCCTGGTTTCTTCGGGAGCAGCCAAGAGCAAAGTAGATTTGCTGGAACCCTGCCGCCTGCTGAGCACAAAGGGATACAAGATCTATGGTACTGCCGGAACCGCCAAGTTCCTGAATGAGAACGGAATCGAAGCGACTGCCGTATGCTGGCCGGATGAACAGGGCGACCTGAATATCATGGATATGTTCAGCAACCACGTATTCGAATTGGTTGTAAACATCTCGAAAGATCATAGCAAACGCGAGCTGACCAACGGTTACAAGATCCGTCGTGCTGCGATCGATCATAACATACCATTGATCACCAACGCTCGTCTGGCTAGCGCATTTATCGAAGCATTCTGCACGATGGATGTAAAAGATATCCAGATCAAAGACTGGCAAGATTACAAATAAGCAAATATTTTTATTATATTTGTGACCATAATACGTAGAGACAGGGTATTACCTTGTCTCTACCTGTTTAATTTTAAATCACGCCCATGTACAGACTACCGTTATTATTCCTGACATTCATGGTGACATTCATGGTCGCGCATGCATCGGTAGTCGTCCCTAATTTATTCGTAAAAAACTTCTCGGTAGATGATTATAAAGCCAGTTGTCAGAACTGGGGACTGTCGGTAGCCTCCGACGGCGTGCTCTATGTAGCCAATAATTCCGGACTGCTCACATTTGACGGAAACACCTGGAAGCTTTATGAAACACCCGATAAATCGGTTATAAACGGCGTAACATTCCTCAACGACACGATCTATACCATCAGTGAAGGTTCTTTCGGAGGATGGACCCTCGACCATTTAGGTGTTATGCGTTACCATAAGCTCTCCACGATACCGGCAGAAGTCAAGTTTAAAGAACCGCCCGCTCCCATTCCGTTCATCCTGCCCGATGAGATACTGCATGCACAACCCTCTGTCTTTACAACTATAAACGACCTGTATTTTATCGGTACCACCAACAACGGATTATATATAACAAACCCGGAAGGGACTATCCTGCGCCATCTGTCACCCCACGACCAGTCATTACCCGACAATATCGTGCGCGCCATCTGCATCCAGGATGCGCAACAGATATGGCTGGCTTTCGACAATGGCATCTCACAGATAACATTCGACCCCTCGATCACTTTGCTGGGGAAGCGAAGCCAGATAGGAAAACTGAAAAATGCTACGCTCTTCAACGACACATTATATATCCAGACGAATATCGGATATTTCAAAAGGACATTAGACGCCGGTGATCATTTTGAACCGGTCGATATAAAGAAAGAGACATTCCACCTCCTGCCACAGAACAGTGTGTACGACTCGCTCCGTGTCAGCAATGTATTCTACGACACCGAATCATTGGGAGAGTTTGCCCATGCGGAACAGATCTATCCTATCGGCGATAACACCTATTGGCTTTGTGCCAAAAACGAAGCCGGCCTGTTCCATAACGATAACGGGAAAGGGACACTGAAATGCCGCATTCTGCTCAATAACTACAATATGAATATGGTGAGCAGAGACCGAAGGATATATCCTTTGAATGACACGCTTCACCTGATCTCGGCCATGCAGGGAGCCTTGCTGGTCAATATACGCGACCTGATAGAGGGGAGCCTCGGCCCTGCCACGCCCCTGCAAATATCCGAAATAAAGTATATCGACAAAGATGGCGTACACAACTTGCCGGTCAATTCGGAAAAGATCACTCTCCCCCATAATTTTCAGGAACTTTCCGTCTATGTAGGAAGCACGATCTTTACCCCGAACCATCAGATCAGTTATATGATAGAGGGTGTTTCTTCAAACTGGTCGCCCTGGCAAAAAGGCGGGGAGATCTCTTTCCTGCAACTTCCGGAAGGAAAATACGTACTCAAGATCCGCAAATATGTAGTAAAAGGGCCGTACCTTGAAATCGCCATTCCGATCACCGTCCGCCCGGCCTGGTACAACACGATATGGGCGTGGCTGATCTATATCATCGCCATCGCCGTAATAGGCAAATACACACTCAGCTACCATCTGAAAAACCTGCAACGGGAAGAAAAGAGCAAGCTGGATGCAAAAAGGCAGGCGGAAGAACAGAAAATCCAGCAGATGAAAAGCCGGATGCTGGAAGCCGAGCTGCAAAACAAGAATAACGAACTGACCCTGCAAACCTCTGCCCTGGTAAAAAGAAACCAGGCGGTACAGAAACTGCTTGACGAACTGGAGCAACAGAAAGAGACATTGGGCGACCGGTATCCGAACAAACTGTACACCCGGATGAAAAACCTGATGGAAGAATCGTTGAACGACCAGGCGGACTGGTTGTTGTTTGAGACGCATTTCAACAGCGCCCATCAGAATTTCATTGACCGGTTACGCCAACAATACTCCGACATTACCACCGGCGACTTACGTATCTGTTGCCTACTCCGCATGAATCTTTCCACCAAAGAAATCGCATCATTGTTAAACGTATCAGTCCGTGCGATAGAATTACGACGGTACCGGTTAAGAAAGCGCCTGTCACTCGACAGCGATACGAATCTCATTGATTTCCTCATGAATTTCTAAAAAGTATTTTCTAGAATCAGTATTTCAACAAACTGCTATTATACAATTAATTACCCGCTACTGTAGTAGACATGAGAAAGGCTTGATGTAGTATTTCCTCTCACACAAAACATTTGCGCAAGTAGTGTAGTAGTACTTTTTAATCGTTATGTTTCTAAATGTGTTTCCTTTGCCAGTGCAATTGAATCTTAATTTCTATAGACATGATGAAGCACGATTTGGAAGAACAACTGGAAGAGTTGGAAAGGCAGGGTATCAGTCGCCGCCATTTCCTCAAAAT
>ERZ825670.2272-NODE-2272-length-18520-cov-5.809423_pt1 | contig 18520 bp, 18 predicted proteins | sample MGYA00519929_ERZ825670 | MGnify/ENA primary metagenome ERZ825670 (study PRJEB31778, sample SAMEA3449207) | human gut metagenome | biome: human gut; feature: human-associated habitat; material: faeces | place: United Kingdom | collected 2010/2012 ...
CGCCGGTGATGATCCTCGACGAGGCGACCAGCTCCATCGACACGCGCACCGAGGCCATCGTGCAGCGCGGCATGGATCAGCTGATGGAGGGCCGCACGGTGTTCGTCATCGCGCACCGTCTGTCCACCGTCAAGAACTCCGACGTTATCATGGTCCTCGACCACGGCCGCATCATCGAGCGCGGAAGCCACGAAAAGCTCATCGCCGAAAGGGGCACCTACTATCAGCTCTACACCGGCGCATTCGAGCTGGAATAAGCAGAAAATCGGGGGCGGCTCCGGCCGCCCTCGATTTTTCGTTTCTTTGCCCGAAAGGCTCTTGCTTTTTCACGCGGATACGTTATAATGACTTCTACGAACGTCCCGTCAGGCTCTCTGTCGGGGCGCTGCTTTCTCTCACGGAATAAGGAGCCTGCTACGCTTATGGAAAATAAAGTCACCGTTCGCAATCCCATCACGGAGGGCTGCATCTGGAAGGGAATGCTGCTCTTCGCGCTGCCGATCATGCTCGGCTCGCTGCTCCAGCAGCTCTACAACACCGCCGACGCCGTCATCGTCGGCCGCGCGCTCGGCAAGGCCGCGCTCGCCTCGGTCGGCGGCTCGTCGGCCCGTATCTCCAACCTGCTCGTCAACGCTTTCGTTGCACTCTCGTCCGGCGCGAGCGTCATCGTCGCGCAGCACTTCGGCGCAAGGGACACGCAGCGCGTGCGCCGGAGCATCTGCACCGCCATGCTGCTCTCGGTGGTCTGCGGCATTCTTCTCACGGTCCTCGGCATTACCTCCGCGCGGCAGCTGCTCGTGTGGATGCAGACCACCCCCGAGACACTCGACGCCTCCGCCTCCTATCTGCGCATCTTCTTCCTTGGCATGGTGCCGACCATGCTCTACAACATGGGCAGCGGCATCCTGCGCGCGATGGGCGACTCCAAGCGTCCGCTCTACTACCTGTTCGTCTGCGTCGTGGCGAATATTGCGCTCGACCTCTTCTTCGTCCTTGTCCTCCGCTGGGGCATCGAGGGCGCGGCTGCCGCGACCGCCCTTTCGCAGGTCGTGTGCGCGGCACTGGTCGTGCGCGCCCTGCGGCGGCTTCCTATCGAGCAGCGGCTGCTCTATGACCGCGAGGAGATCGACCGCAGCATCCTGCGTCGGATGCTCCACATCGGCATCCCTGCCGCCATTCAGAGCGCGATGTACGGCATCGCCAACCTCGTTTTGCAGGTCGCCATCAATATGCTCGGCACGGACTCCATGGCGGGCTGGACCGCCTTCAACAAGTTCGACGACTACTACTGGCCCATCTCCAACGCCATCGGCATCGCCGTCATGACCTACGTCGGGCAGAACTTCGGCGCGGGCGACCGCGAGCGCGTGCACGAGTCGATCCACAAGGGGCTGCTCATCCACCTGACGACCTCCGCGCTCTTCTCCGTCATCATCTTCTCGGGTCGCTACCCGATGATGCACCTCTTCGTCGGCGACGATCCGACGGTCATCGCCATCGGCGCGCAGGTGACGGCGCTCATCGCTCCCTGCTATGTGCTCTTCACGCTCGTCGAGGTCCTCTCCTCCACCATGCGCGGCGTCGGCGATGCGGTGGTCCCCGCCGCCATCACGATGGTCTTTACCTGCATCGTGCGTCTCATCTACCTCTGGGGCTACGCCTTCTCGCACAACTCCAACCTCACCATTGCCGTCATCTACCCCATCTCCTGGGTGCTCACCAGCATCGCCTTTCTCCTTTACTATAAGTCCCGCAAATGGATGCCCAAGGGCTTCCATTTCTGAAAAAACTGCGCGCAGAGCCGTTTTCGGCCCTGCGCGCAACCGTCGATTGACAAATTTCCTGCCCGTCTTTCTTGTCCGCAACCGCAAAAAGCGGTATGCTCTGCCCATCAAACAGGCACCGTGCGCGCCGGAATCGGAGGACTTCCCTTATGATATTGGCTGATAAGATCACTGCCCTGCGCAAAAAGGCCGGCTGGTCGCAGGAGGAGCTGGCGGAGCAGCTCGGCGTCACGCGCCAGTCCGTGAGCAAGTGGGAGGGCGCACAGTCCGTGCCCGATATGGATAAGGTCGTGCAGATGAGCCGTCTGTTCGGCGTGACGACCGACTTCCTGCTCAAGGACGAGCTTTCCGAGGAGGAGCCCGCACCCGAGGGCTGCGACTCGCCCCTGCGCCGCGTGACGATGGCGGAGGCGTCCGAATATCTCGCCCTGCGCCGCGCCGCCGCGCCGAAAATTGCGTTTGCCACGATGCTCTGCATCCTCTCCCCCATCTGCCTGATCCTGCTCGCCGGAATGAGCGAGGTATCGCGCTTCGGCATCTCCGAGGATGCCGCCGCGGGCGTGGGACTGTGTGTGCTGCTCGTGATGGTCGCCGTCGGCGTCGCCATCTTCCTCTCCTGCGCCGCCAAGGCCAAGCCCTATGAATTTCTGGAAAAGGAACCGTTTGAAACGGAGTACGGCGTCGCCGGCATGGTGCGCGAGCGGCAGAAGGAGCACGCGCCCGCCTATGCCCGCCTGAACATCACCGGCGCCGTGCTGTGCATTCTTGCCGCCGTGCCGCTCTTCGCCGCCATGTGCGTCTCCGCCTCCGACCTCTTCTACATCGGCGCGGTCTGCCTGCTGCTCGCCATTGTCAGCGTCGGCTGCTTCGCCTTCGTGCTCGGCGGCGTGAACCACAGCGCCATGCAGGCGCTTCTGGAAGAGGAGGACTACACCCGCGAGAACAAGGCGAAAAGCCCCGTCATCGGCGCGGTCAGCGGCATCTACTGGCTGCTCGTCACCGCCGTTTACCTCTTCTACACCTTCGGCCCCATGGGCAACGGACAGCCGAAATACAGCTGGTTCATCTGGGCGGTCGCAGGCGTGCTCTTCGGCGCGGTCATGCTGGTGGTAAAGCTCATCGCAAGGAGAAAGTGACCGCCGCGCGGTACATAAAAAAATGTCCGTTCTCCGAGAGGACGGACATTTTTTGCGTTTTCGCCTACAGGCATTCGGCACAGTAGGCGCGGATGTCGAACGCGTCCAGCGGGCTGGTCGCCTTGAGGTAGAGCGGGTGGTGCGGGTGTCCCTTGACCGAGCGCCGCCCCGCCGTGTACCACTGCGCGCCGTGCCGCTCGCCGATGGCGATCATGTCGGCAAGGCAGTCCTTGAGATACGCGCGCTGCTCGATGATGTTTCCCCACGCCGCCCACACGGCGGGCTGCTCGGACAGCGAGAGGATGTAGTCGAACGCCTCCATGTTTGCGCGGTGGAGCGCCTCGTTGCACACGCGCTCCATGTCGTTCGGGCGCGTCGCGCGCTGGGCGTAGACGTTGAACATGAGGAAGCTGTCGTAGCCGTTGTTTTTCGCCACGCGCTCCACCGACTGAAGCGTAGGGTCGAGCCGATCCGGCTCGGCGGTCGAGGGATTGATGCCGATGCACACGAGCGGCTTTTCCCCGCGCGTGCCGAGAAGATATCGGTACTCCGTGTAAAAATCCGGCACATAGAGCCATTTCTCCGCGTCGTAGCCGCCGGACTGTCCGCTGCGCGCCATGGCGTCGGCAAAGGGCAGGATGGAAAGCTCCGCGGTCGGAGCGCTCGGGATGTGCGGCATGGTCGTTCCTCCGTTCTGCCGCGCCCGCGGGGCGGCAACCGTTTTTCGACATTTTACCTCATCCGGCGCCGTTCGGCAAGCCCGCATTTTGGGTGCTTGACTTTTTTCGTCTCCGTGGTATGATTTGTATAATAAATCATACTTTGAGGTGAATAATATGAACGCTCCGAACGACAGACACGCATGGACCGTAACGGTCGGCACCAAGGGTCAGATCGTCATCCCCAAGGAGGCGCGCGACCTTTTCCACATTCAGCCCGGCGATACGCTGCTTTTCCTCGCCGACGAGACGCAGGGCATGGCGATCCCGCCCAAGGCCGACTTCGCCCGCCTGTTTGATCTCATTTTCGGAGGGAAAGCGGAATGAACATTGCCTTTTTCTGCATCCCCGCTCACGGGCACACGAACCCGACGCTCGCCGTCGTACGCGAGCTGACCGCGCGCGGGCACACCGTCCGCTACTACACGACCGAAGCCTTCCGCGCGAAGGTCGAGGCCGCAGGCGCGGTCTTTGTCCCCTTTGACGCCGAGGCCGCGCGCCCCGGCATGACCGCCGCCGACGGCGCACGTCTGGGCAGCGACCTCTCCTTTTCCACCAGGCTCATCGTCGACCTCACGCTCGCCGCCGACGACTGGCTCAGCCGTGAGCTGACCATCCACCGCCCCGACGTCATCGTGGGCGATTCGATGGCGTTCTGGGCGAAGCTCGCCGCGAAAAAGCACGGCATCCCCTTTGTCAGCTCCACCACGACCTTTGCCTTCAACCGCTTCAGCGCCAAGGTCATCGGGCAGAACGGCGCGGGCTTCCTGCAATTCCTGCTCGCCCAGCCGAGGATCAACCGCCAGCTCAAGCGCCTGCGCGCGGCGGGCTACGCGGTCAAGAGCGTGTTTGACATCATCGCCAACGACAACGAGACGGAAACTGTCGTCTACACCTCGCCGGAGTTCCAGCCATGCGCCGACACCTTTTCGGAAAAATACCACTTCGTCGGTCCCCTCCTGCGCCCCGCGCAGTCGTCCTTTGAAAAGCTGCCGGGACGCTCCCTCATCTACATCTCGCTCGGCACGGTCAACAACGACGCGCTCCCCTTCTACCGTGCCTGCCTTGCCGCCTTCGGCGGCGATCCGCGCTTTCAGCTCGTGCTCTCCGCCGGCACGCAGGCAGACCTCGCGGCGCTCGGCCCCATTCCGGAAAACTGCACCGTCCGCGCGAGCGTGGACCAGATGGCGGTGCTCGACTGCGCCGACGTCTTTCTCACCCACTGCGGCATGAACAGCGCGAGCGAAGGGCTGTGGCACGGTCTGCCGCTCGTCCTCTACCCGCAGACGCCGGAGCAGCACGGCGTGGCGAACCGCGTCGCCGCGCTCGGCGCGGGCGTGCCGCTCACGGACCCCTCCGCGGACGGCATCCGCCGCGCGGTCGAGGCCGCGCTCACCGATCCCTCTTACCGCGAAAACGCGCAGAAGCTCGCCGACGGCTTCCGCCGCTGCGGCGGCGCGGCCGAGGCAGCCGATGCCATCGAGCATGCGGCGAACTAAGTGATTCCATGCAAAAACACGCTCCCGCCGACAGCGGGAGCGTGTTTTTATGTTATGTAAACTCTTACAGCTTCTTCTCACGGTAGTCGTGCATGATGCCCGCAAACAGCTCGCCGGTGGTCGGCGGCGTGATGGTGATGGCGTTCGCGCCCGCGCGGATGGTCTCTAAAATGCTCTCCTCCGTCGGCCCGCCAGTGGCGATGATGGCTGCGTGCGGATACTGCTCGCGGATATGGCGGACGATGTTCGCGGTCTCCGCCGCGCCGGAAACATTGAAAATATCCGTCCCCGCCTCGATGCGGCCCTTAATGTCCGACCGGTCGGAAACGACCGTCGCGATGACCGGAATATCCACCACAGATTTGATCTCCGCGATGACCTCGTTCGGCATCGGCGCGTTGACGACCACGCCGTAGGCGCCCTGATGCTCGGCCTGCATGGCAAGACGCACGCTGCGGCTGCCGTTGGTGTACCCGCCGCCTACGCCGACGAACACCGGCACGTCGGCCACGTTGATGACCGCCTGCGAGATCGACGCCTGCGGCGTGAAGGGATAGACCGCAATGATCGCGTCGGCATTGATGTTTTTGATGATGGCAGCGTCCGTGGAAAAGGCGATCGACTTGATGCGCTTTCCGAAAATGCGGATGCCGCTGCACTCGCTGATGCAGTGCGGCAGCGTCAGCCCATGGCTGCGCAGCGTTCCGCTGTAGCTCGGCACATATTTTCTCATGCTGCACCTCCCATACCGTTCTTTGCTTTATGATAGGATTATATTATACAAAAATCCGTATGGGAGGCCGTGAATAAATTGTGAACTTTTGTTAAATCGTCGTCAAGAAACCTGCATCGTGCAGGTTCTCCGCGCGGACGGCGCGGGTGTGCGCGATGGGCTGCCAGCTCCGCGTGCGGCTGACGAGCGAAACGAGCTGCAGCGGCAGCCACGCCGCCATGAAGAGTGGAAAGCCCGCGACCGTCCGCACGATGCGGCGGTCGCGGTAGCCGCCGAGGTAGGCCAGCAGTGCGGCAAGCGCCATCAGGCCGAGCGTGCTCAGGGTCAGCGAGACCGCGCCGGTCAGCGCGAGAGTCCCCGCCGTCCCCTGCACGAGCGAAGAGAGAATTGTGAGCGTGAGCGGCAGGAGCGTCATCGCCTGCAAAAACGGCGCGTTGACGATCAGCAGCGCGTCGAGCGCGCGCAGGGGCGCACTCCCCCGCAGCGCGGAGACAAGCGGCGCGTCCATCCTCACCGCCACGTCCATGATGCCGCTGCACCAACGGCGGCGCTGGCGGAGCGATACGGCGAAGTCGTTCGGCGCTTCGTCGTAGGTCAGCGCGCCGGGGACAAAGCAGACGCGCACGCCGTTTGCCGCGCACTGCGCGGCAAACTCCGCGTCCTCGGCGATGGTCGAGGTGTTCCAGCCGCCGAAGCGCTCAAGCACCGCGCGGTGGACGGCAAAGCCCGTGCCGACCAGCTTGGAGGAAAGACCGCAGCTCATGCGGGCGCGGGAGAAGAAAGTGTCGAAGAGCGTGAAGTACAGCCCATAGCAGCCGGAAAGCCAGGAATCGTAGGGATTCTTCGCGCGCATCGCGCCCTTGCACACCTGCGCCCCCGCGCAGAAGGCGTCGTTCATGCGGGCGAGGAACTGCTCGTCCGCGATGTTGTCCGCGTCGAAGACGCAGAAGGCGTCATAGCGCTGCGGCAGCAGCCACGCGACCGCCTCGTGCAGCGCGTCGCCCTTGCAGCGCACCGGCTCAAAGCAGCGGAAGATCTTCGCACCCGCGCAGAGGGCCTCCGACTCGGTGTCATCCGTGCAGTTGTTGGGGATCACAAAAATATCGTAGAGCGCGTCGGGATAGTCCTGCTTTTTCAGGCTCTCCACGAGCGCGCCGATGACAGCCTCCTCGTTGCGCGCGGCAACGAGGCAGGCAAAGCGCGTGCGCGGCGCGCACACCGCATAGCGCTTCGGCTTTCGCAGCGCAAAGAGCGCCACGGCAAGGAACCACAGGCTCGCCGCCTTCAGCAGCAGCGTTAAAATCAGGATCAGTGTGTCGAGCATGGGAAAAGACCGCCTTTCACTTGGGATGAACCAAGCATAACAGGCGGTCTTTAATCGGTCCTATGGTTTTGTTTAAGCGTTTTTTAAGACTTTGTTGCCGAATTGTTACTCCGTGCGCGGCAGGATGAAGCCGACCTTGAACAGGTCGCCGTCGATGGCGATGGAGAACGTGCCCTTCTGCAGCTCCACAAGGCTCTTGGCAATGTTCAGCCCAAGTCCGCTGCCCTCGGTCGTGCGTGAGCTGTCCCCGCGCACGAAGCGCTCCATCAGCTCGTCGGGGTCGATGTTGAGCGCATCGCGCGAGATGTTCTTGAACGAGAACGCCACCGTCTCACCCTCGCGCCTCGCCGCGATGTAGAGCCGCGTGCCCGCGCAGGCATACTTGCAGGCGTTCGAGAGGAGATTGTCCAGCACGCGCCACATCAGCGCACCGTCGCACAGGCAGTATAGGTCCTCGTCCGGCAGCGTCACCACCGGCTCGAGCCGCGCGGCGGACAGCTTTTCGGCGTACTCGCCCACCGTCTGGTCGATCAGCTCGCGCACGCTCCGCCGTGCGATGTGACAGGGAATGTTGCCCGTCGACGCCTTGGACATTTCCACCAGGTCCACCGTCAGCTTCTTGAGCTTGTGCGCCTGCCGGTCGAGCACGGCGAGGTATTCCCGCTCCTGCTCCGGCGTGTGCTCGCGCTGAAGCAGATCGACGTAGTTCACAATGCTCGTGAGCGGTGTTTTGATGTCGTGCGATACGTTGGTGATCAGCTCCGTCTTGAGCCGTTCGCTCTTGAGCTTCTGCTCCACCGCGATGCTCATGCCGCGGCTGATGGCATTGAGGTTTTCGCCGTGATGCTTGAGATCGAAGTACATATGCGAGGTATCGACCTGCGAGGTGAGGTCGCCCGCGGCTAGGGCTTCGCCGCCCTTCTGCAGCCGCCGCAGCTGCATCGAAAGCAGGCACGCCGCGACAGACAGCACCGCGATCAGCATCAGCAGCAGCCCGTCCGCGTGATTGCTCTCAAGCGCAAAGAGCAGCACGCCGATCACGCAGCAGCCGACCGCCGTGCGCCACACGAGCGGAATGCCCCGCACGAAGCCGGCCAGCGCTCCCCACGCGCGGCAGAGCACGCGCCAGCACCACCTCAAAATCCGTCGGCAAAGCCGGAGGAGCCAACAGCAGACGGTGTTCTCCCACCATCTCCCCAGCTTCACGCGGGCGCAGAGCGTCGTCCAGAACGCAAGGAAAAGCGCATAGGCGAGCGCGGCAAAGGCAAGCAAAAGGGCGAGCACGATCGGATCATAGCGGTCAACGCGGCTCTCCGCGCTCTCCACCGCGGCGGCAACGAGCAACCCGCCTCCGCCGAAAAGGAGCAGCGCATAGAGATCAAAGGGGAGCTTCTCCTGCCAGCCCGCAACCGCCTCCTCGCGCCCCGGCCTGCGGCCCGCGGCACGGGCGAGGAAGATGAAGAGGAACAGCTCCGCAGCTGCGCAGGCAATTACGACCGCCGCTGCGTGCGGCGCAAGGCGTGTCATTGTGTAGTAGAAGTCCCGCGCCCGGTAGACGCTGTCCTGCGCGGGATAGTCCACGGCGATGTAGCTGCGGAACACAACGCCGTCCTGCGCCATCTCACCCCACCAGCCCGTCACGGGAACGTCGCCTGTGAGGTGGTTATCGAAGAGGATGGTGCCCGCCTCGTCCTCGATCGAAAAACGGACGTTCGTGTAGCGGTCGTCGGCGGGATACCAGTCGTCATACTTCGCCAGCACCTCCGTCTGCCCGTTCTCTGCATAATAGTGGTAGCTGTCGTAAACATGGCTCATCTCGCGGTAGACCGCGCTCGAGCAGATGCTGCTTTCATAAAAGCCTCCGCGCAGCTCGCCGCTGTAGCTGAACGCGAGCGCCGTGCCGTAGCTCAAAAGCACCGGCACGAGCACTACGGCGAGCAGAAAGGCTGCCGCCTTGGCCCAGAAGCCGCCGGCCCAATCATTCCTTTTCATGTCGAAGGTCCTCCATTTTATACCCCAGGCCCCACACGACCTTCAGGTAGCGCGGCTCGGAGGGGTTGATCTCGATCTTCTGACGCAGGTGGCGGATGTGTACTGCCACGCTCGTTTCGGCACCGAGGGAATTTTCGTTCCACACCAGCTCGTAGATCTGGCTGCTCGAATAGATGCGTCCGGGCGACCGGATAAGGAGCTGCAGGATGTTGAATTCCAGCGGCGTCAGCGAAACGCTCTCGCCGTCCACCGTCACGCTCTTGGCGTCCTCGTTGAGCGTCACGCCGCCGACGGTGTAGATGCCGCGCTCCGGCGCGGTCTCCGGCTTTGCGCCGAGCAGCGTATAGCGCCGAAGCTGTGATTTCACGCGGGCCAGCACCTCCACGGGGTCAAAGGGCTTGGTGATGTAATCGTCCGCGCCGACGTTCAGTCCGAGTACCTTGTCGCTGCTCTCGCTCTTCGCCGTGAGCAGGATGATGGGCGCGTTGCTCTCGCGCCGGATCGCCGCCGTCGCGGCAATGCCGTCCAGCTCCGGCATCATGATGTCCATGAGGACAAGGTGGATGTCATTCTTCCGCACGGCCTCGACCGCCTCCGCGCCGTTGTAGGCTTCAAAGACGCGGTACTCTCCGCCGGATAAATAAATCTTCAGCGCGGCGACGATATCGCGGTCGTCGTCGCAGACTAAAATGTTGTGCATTGCTTTCCTTCCCTCCCTGCCCGACGCGGCGCCGCCTCTCGGGCTTTCCTGAGCTTACTCTACCACCGCAGCCTTAAAAGGAAAAGGGGGAAAGCCTTAATTTTTCTTTAATATCAGAAAATGCTTGCACTCCCCCGCCGCTTTCGCTATAATAGCAAAGTGCTTATCCGCACTCACGCGCATATCCGGGTATAGCGAAGCTGGTATCGCGCCTGGTTTGGGACATAGTAGGACTTTGTTAAACCCATTTTTTGAAAGCGCCGCAAAGCCTTGCGGCACAAGGGTTTGCGGGATTTCTTCCTCTTGCCGAAAACGGCACAAAAGCGGCTTTGACCACATAAATGACCACAGACAGAAAAATCTTTGATTTTCTTCCCCGCCGTGGTATCATGGCAGAAAAGTGAATATCCGGGTGTAGTTCAGCTGATAGAACGCGTGGTTTGGGAGCGGGTCGCTCCCCCTTCAAGCCGGAAAATACCGTGTCCGCAATCCCTTGATACGCCTACGATACAGGCACTTCCCCCGCAAGGCGAGGTGGTCAAAAAACCACCTGACCACATGTTTGACCACATCTGGCGCAAAACTCAATAACCAAAAATCCGGGATTAGCGCAGTTGGTAGCGCGGGTGGTTTGGGACCATCAGGCCGGGAGTTCGAGTCTCCCATCTCGGACCAAACAATGATAATCCGAACTACATTATCCAGGTGGGTAATGTGTTCGGATTTATCATTTCTATTGAGAACATTCTTTGATGGACAAGGGCGGGAACTGATTTCCGCCCTTGTCTATCTTCTATTCATCCACCCAAATTCATAATATCTTAATAAATGATAATAACGATATATGCTATACTTGTTTCACCAAAGACAATCCAAGGAGGACATGACATGAAAAGACACTGTATTATATTTATATTGATTTCATGTGCTTTTATATTGACTGCGTGTAATAGCTCTCCTGTTCCTGAAAATAAAAACCTTCCAGAAACATCTACCGATTTTGAAAGTATAGAAGTCGGCACTAAACGCGAGGATATTCTTCGTTCTTTTGGTGAACCGGATTCATGCCTTTCCGGTTTATTTGGTGATATATACATTCGTGGAAATGAGCAAATTATTATCTATTATGATGTGGGGGATACTGGTATCTTTGACGAAAATGCTATTCCTGTTTTGGATGTGTCCATTTCCGCTTATACACCACAGTCTGACGAACTGAATCCACAAACAGAGGCAGAAAAACAGTTGGCGGCTTTCACCGAATACTATACGGACTGGCAGGTTAAGGAGGAGCAGGATTGGTGGGGCTATGCAGTCACAGACTTAGATCAAGATGGGAACCTAGAGATAATATCTTCTGAATGTCACGGGACAGGCCATTACACATCTACATCCATTTACATCCATTTATGAAATAGACCCTATTCACCCGCATTTTTCAGAAGTATGCAACGGTACATCCAGTGAGGCCTTGGCTACATTAGAAGCCCTATCCCACGGAGGATTGCTTATGGAATCTCCGCTCCTTATGCCTCACCAGGAAATGAGTGGTGTACCGCAGACTTATCCCGTCTATTATGATGAAAATAAAGATGTGTATTACTATATTTATGAGGGGTCGATTAACAATCCTGACGACTGGAGAGGGGTATTTACTACTCAGCGGTCATTTTCTCTGCGATGTGGCGAAATACCAGGTATTTCTTCTGGCGGAGAAGCAACGGGCATTCTTTTAGGGTGCAAAAAGACTGTATATCATGGCAATTATACCAGCGTAGATCATTGGGATATGTATGGAAATTATATTACTGAAGATACCTATGGTAAACTTGCGGAGCAGTATTATGCAGACTTACAAAAGAAGGAAGCAAGTATCCTATGGATAGAATGTCAACACCTGGAGGATTTAAGTAAAGAAGAAATATATAATCTCTTGAAAAGTTCCATGGATTCTTTTTCTCTGGCAGATATATGAGTTGAGTTAAGGCGGGAACATCTCAATGATGTTCCCGCCTGTTGTGCTATCTCTGTTTTGCCTTGCCCTTTTTCTGCTGTGCCTTCCACTCGGCAAACTCCCGCTGTCCTTCCTCACTCTCGAAAAACGCCTGTATCTCCGGGAGCAGGACACGGGCCAGAGCCTCCACTTCATGGTAGGGTATCCCAGTGCCGTAGTCGTTGACCTTCTTCTTTCTCGCCATAGGGCCGCCCCCAGTCTTAAAGCTGCCCCTCGTCGAACAGGTAGCCTTGGAACACCGTCCCATCCCCGGTGATGAAGCGGCCCCTCGCGTCTTTTGGTATCTGCTCGGCGGCGCTGGTGTTGTCCAGGATAATTTGAGAGAGGACATTATCCGCTCTGCCGCACACCCGGAAATCCATGTTGTTTCTGATCTGGCCGGGAATAATCGTTGCGTCCGGGCGCTGGGTGGCGAGTATCAGATGGATACCAAAGGCGCGGCCCAGGCGGGCGAGGGTGGCGAGCTTGTTTTCAATCTGGGCCAGCCGTTCCTTGTCCTCCTTGCCCCGGCCCGTCCTGTCCAGCAGCTCCGCCACCTCGTCACAGGCGAATATCAGCCGTGGCAGCTTGTTTTCTGTCGTTTCGTTGTATGCGTCAATATTGGGGGAACCCAATTCCTTAAGCGCTTTTTTTCGGTATTCCAATACCGCCACAAGCTGATTTAAGGTGTAGAGCAGATCTTCCTCTGTGAAGCACATCCGGCATTTTTCGTGCCAGACTTTCGGGTAGTCCACGCCGCCTTTGAAGTCGGCAATGTAGACCTCTGCGTCCTTGTGAAGTGCCTGCATAAGCAGCAGCTTGAGCAGAACGCTTTTGCCGCTGCCGGTAGACCCGCCCAACAGAATGTGGGGGATGTGGGCGAGGTTGACTGTCACAGGGCCGGTATAGCTTTCGCCCAGCACCAGCACAAAACTCTTTGACGATAGGTAGCTGTCCTCCCACTTTAGAACTTCCGGCAAATCGTCCCCCGCAGGGACAGCGTAAACCAGTACTCGGCTTTTGCCCTTGGCATAGGCCAGCTTGACAATGATAAGCCCCAGCGCCGTTTCGATGGCTGGGCGTTTCTTCTCCCATTCTTGCAGCGGAATACCCTGATTGCGGAACTCCCACACCGTGACACGGGGATTATCCTTGTCACGATGCTTGCGGAGCAAATCAGGCGGCATCCCCGCATGGTTTATGAGGCCGATACATTGAAGCTGGTCTTTCGCCGCCCGTCTGCCGAAGGGATAGAGCAGGAGCACCAACAGCACCGCAGCACCCGCCAGCAGATAGGCAAGCAAGGCGTGTTCCATCGCGGCCTTGAGCAGCGGAGAGAGCAGAGGGATATTCCCAGCTAGTGTGCGCCATGCCACTTGCCTGACGCAGACATACACCGCTCCAACGAGGTACAGCGCAGCCAGCGCCAGCTTTACGGAAAAATCTGGCGTTCCGCTCAATTTCTGCCACAGGTTACGGAACGCATTTCTTCTCCGGATCTGAATCTTTTCATTTTGTGTCACAGGGAAAGCCTCCTTTCTTATGCTGGACGGTGGAGCCGTCCGGCAAATACTCAATCACATTATGGATACGGCGGAGGAACGCCCGCCAGGTCTCCGGCCTGTCCCACTGTTCCGCCCGGTACTGCTTTTCCAGCGGCAAATTGGAAGTAAGATAGACCTTTGTATAACAGGCCACCCGGTCATTGTACCGGGCCGGGAGGTGCAGAGGGTAAATATCCAGGTAGTTGAGCATATCCTCAATAGGCACCTGGCTGTTGAACTCCTCAAACACCAACACATCCTGCCCGTTGTAACCGTCAAAGGAGATGCCCCTTGCACCCCGGTAGTTGGTAATGCGGCAAATCTCCCAAGGGTCATGCTGTTCAAAAATTCCCCAGGTCTTGCCCACTCCGCTGGCACCGTACAAATAGGTCACTTCCAGCTTTCGGTTTTCCGCACTGTATTTTTCCGCAAGGATGGTCTGCCGCAGCAGTTCAATGTCCCGGATACGGAAAGCAAGATTGGGATGTTCTTCAAGAATTTCCATGGTGGATTTGCCGGAACGCAGTTCCTGCATAAGTTGAAACATTTCCGGCGCTTTGTCCTCGCTGTCTGCCGGGAGCTCGCCCCACTCCGCAAAGGTGCCGGGTACAGAGGTTTCCACCTTGTCTGTATCGGCCCAAACGCCTGTTTTGGAAATGTACTCTTTGTTTTCTCTCGGTGTGCCGTATGCCCGTTCAATATGCGCCGTTGGAAACCGCTTTTTGATGGTGGAAAAGCGCACAGGTGAGCGGGTACAGAAAAAGATGTGCGTGTGAAAGGTTCCCGTGGTGGCGATCTCGTCAGCCATGCAGAAATAGGTTGGATGAAATTTCAGTACGATTTCCGTGATAGCAGCATGGTCAAGTCCAGCCTCGGCTGGATTGTTGATGACCATGAGCCACTTACGGGCTTGTGCATTATATCCCATGTTGGCCTCCTTGTTGTGTTCTGCTACTTGCTACATATTTGCCATAAGGGTAATACTAACCCTTATGGCAAGCGGGCGGCGCTGACGCTGCCGCCGGGGGATATTTTTCTTAGGGAAAAATATCTGTTCCCCGTCTGCGCCCCAGCGCCGCCCAATGGGTCAGGGCTTCGGATTCACAATATGGATTCCGGTTGCCTTTGCGCCCACATGGTATTCGCCCTTAGACCAGTAGATAAACACTTCCAGTCCATCAAAGCGCACTTCCACATAGCCATTCGGGGCCTCTGCCTGCTGCTGTCCGTCAATGCGTACATCGACTTTATCCAGGCCCTTTTCGGGCAGGGCAACAGAGTAGCGATAGCCGAGGACGGTATCGGTACGCTTATTGTCCTTGTACTCGTAGGCCGGGGACACATCTACCAGCCACAGCTTATCGCCAAGGCTCTTAGGGGAAACGATCAAATCAGTCAGCTTCATTGCTAAATCCTTTCTTACGGCGCAATGCGCCATCCATCGGTTGACAGGTACATAACACGCAGCCTTGTGTTGTGCCTATCATAGCAAAGAAACTTTCAAATGTTGTTTCATGCGTGAAACACTTAAAAAGAGCGCAAAAAAAGCCGACGCCCACATGCTGTATAGGGCGTCGGCTTTCGGTTTATCGTTCAGTTGTCAGTAATGGGAGACCTTTCTCATACAGAATATCGTTGGTTTCGTCCACAGTATAGCCGTGCTCCGCCGCCTCCTCCCATACGCGGAACTCCGGGAAAGCCGTGTCAAACAGTTCTTTCCTTTGTTCGCGGGAGAGCTTCAGCGCCAGGGCGATAGCCTGTATCGTTCTCAACGATGGCTGGTATTTGGGGTTTCCGTTCTTGTAATTTGTAATTCTGCTGATAGTCGCTTTAGACTGGCCGGATTCTCTTGCCAGCCGTGCGGGACTCCATTCCCGTTCGGCTAAGTATCCGTTTATCAGCTTTGCTAATTCGACTCTATAATCCGGGTTTTGCTTTGGCACATAAATAGCCAAAGCTCGGTCCTCGGATTACAGATTACAATTTAGTTGGGTTTGACGCCGGAGGTGGCGCGTTGGAAATTGCGTCGCTGGGGACTATGGTATCGGTGCGAAAGGGTGTGCGAAAAAAGAATATATACCATAGCGACCACCTCCTTATCGTGAAATACGCCTTGGGTGAATAGTTGTTGCTATCCACCTCCGACGCGCAAAACCCGTTCACGATAATTCAATGTTATATCGGAATACAGAATTGGAGCCGTATTCCATCTCCGTCTTTCGGGCATTCAACGGGATTGCGTACAGCAACCGCTTTCCCATACCCTGCCAATTTGGGCGGCTCAAAGAGCACCCCCATGTCCTTTACTTTGCTGCCAAAAGCAGCGTTCCTCTTGAGTTGTTAGTTGTTTTCATTCATATTCTATCAATTAGCTCTGCAGCAATTACAGTATAATTTATGCAAAAAAGTTTGTCAATACGTCGAAAAGTAAACAGTTTATGAACGAATGGGCTATGTTGTGCTATATGACGTTATATGCAGTTATATCGCGTTATTCCGTGTTATCTCATACCGAGAAAATTTTTACCATGCACGCCCTCTGTCTCCTGTCAATGGTCGAAATGAACGGCAGAGCCGCCATTGACAGGGGCCGGAGGGCGTGCTTTGTCTGTTTTTCAATATCCAATAATGCTCATTTCTGCTAATGCTCAAAAATCCGTTACAAATATTGATGGAACGCCTTGTAATATCAGTTTACTGCGTATTTCATTCGATAGTGGGAAGTGAAAATGACTGTTACCTTTGATATACATACCATCTTCAATGGAAGTATAAAGATTTCCAACAAAGTCCAGCCAGTTTGGTGCATATTGGTCTGCGTCAACAACTTCAAAAAAGTCATATCCACCTGCTTCGTAAAAAACATAGAGTGCATCGCCTAACGAACTCGTTTCGCTAAGTTTTAATTCATCGGGAATCTTAAAATTGGACTTATCCCATTCGGCATAAAGATATTTTTCCGGCTTTTTAGCAAGAAGTCTATTGAATACGGTTTTCATGGTCTTTTTCATGGTTAGACCCTCCTATTCCTGAAATAGAATTCCGATTTTACAAGCTATATAGTACCACTAAATTGATTTGTTTTCAATATTATCCCAATAAATGCTATTTACAAATATATCTATTTGTGATATTCTGACTTCGAAGGAGTGATAAACATGGAGCAAATCGGAAAGCGGCTGCGGGGCTTACGCGAGGGTGTCCGGCTGACACAGGTACAAATGGCGCAGATTTTAGGCGTCCAGCAATCCCGCATCAACCGCTTTGAAACCGGACAATCCACACCGTCACCGGAGGTCTTTTTGAAATATGCGGATTACTTCGATGTGTCGATGGATTATCTCTATTGCCGCACAGACGAGCCACGGGGCAAGCTGTATGATTACCAGCCGGAGCGTTTGAAAGGCAAGAACATTCAAAATCAGGAGCTGCGGGATTTTATCGAAATGTGCTTTGACCCACAAGCACCAGTCAATAAGCGTCTGAAAGAGGCGTTATTCCGCATCATGGAGGAGGGACAGGAAAAGACATGAAAGCCGTGATTTATGCCCGCTATTCCAGCGACAACCAGCGTGAAGAAAGCATAGAGGGACAGCTCCGGGAATGTACGGCCTACTGCAAGAAAAACGATATTACCGTTCTGCGGACATATATTGACCGTGCCATGTCTGCCAAGACCGACCATCGCCCGGATTTCCAGCGCATGATTAAGGACAGCGCAAAGGGCCTTTTCGATGTTATCATCGTCTGGAAGTTAGACCGCTTCGCCCGTAACCGCTATGACAGCGCTCACTACAAGGCCCAGCTTCGCAAGTACGGCGTCAAGGTGCTGTCTGCCACCGAGAACATTTCAGACGGGCCGGAGGGCATCATTCTTGAAAGCATGTTAGAGGGCATGGCGGAATATTACTCCGCCGAGCTGTCCGAAAAAGTCATACGGGGCCATACGGAAAATGCCCTAAAGTGCAAGTACAACGGCGGTACGCCGACTTTCGGCTATATCATCGACAAGGATATGCAGTATCAGATCGACCCACGTACCGCTCCCGCTGTGCTGGAAATGTTCACCATGTATGACAAGAGCGCGACGATGAAAGAGATCGTTGCGCGTATGAGTGAACGAGGCGTTACCACGGTGCGGGGAAAGAAAATCGACCTTAATTTCGTGGCCCGTCTGCTAAAAAACCGGAAGTATATCGGAGAGTACAGCTACCGCCATATCGTCACGCCCAACGGGATTCCCGCCATTGTCCCGCAAGACTTATTTGACCGGGTACAGCAGCGGCTTGCAGTAAACCGGAAAGCCCCGGCACGACACAAGGCCGAGGACGATTATCTATTGACAACAAAGCTGTTTTGCGGCACTTGCGGGGCTATGATGGTAGGCGAAAGCGGAACAAGCTCCAGCAAGGGCCGGAAGTACCATTATTACCGCTGTGTGAATACCAAGAAGCACCGCACCTGTGACGCCAAGCACAAGACCGTCCGAAAGCTGCCGTTGGAAAACGCCGTTGTCAATGCGGTCATGGCGAAAATCATGGACGATAATTTTGTAGAGTATGTGGCGGATGCCGTGATGGACATTCAGAGCAGGGAAAGCAGTGTACTCCCCGCCCTCCGCAAGCAGTTGGAAGATGCCGAGAGCGGCATCACCAATATGCTCAACGCTATTCAGATGGGGATTATCAATGCCTCTACCAAGCAGCGGCTTGATGAACTGGAAGAACGCAAAAAGGATATTGAGCTTCAAATCATCCAAGAGGAAATGAAGCACCCGGCTGTGAGTCGTGAGGATGTCATTTATTTCGTCTGCCGTTTCCGTTCTCTGGACATAAGCAAGCTGGACGCCCGCAGGAGGCTGATTGACAGCTTTGTAAACGCCGTCACCATTTTCGACGATTATATTCTTATTACATTCAACTACAAAGAGGGCGAGACGAGGATTGATTTTACCGATATTGAAAGTTCGGATTTACAATCGGTCGGGGGACCAAAACCCTCTGAAATCAGCCGATTTCAGAGGGTTTTTGCTTATTTCTTGTTTGGTACAAAATAAGCATAGCACCCGAAGCGTATAGGAAGCCTCGGAGGCTATG
>ERZ825670.2302-NODE-2302-length-18318-cov-30.508022_pt1 | contig 18318 bp, 17 predicted proteins | sample MGYA00519929_ERZ825670 | MGnify/ENA primary metagenome ERZ825670 (study PRJEB31778, sample SAMEA3449207) | human gut metagenome | biome: human gut; feature: human-associated habitat; material: faeces | place: United Kingdom | collected 2010/2012 ...
TGATATTAATGAGTGAACTGGAAAAACTAAAATTAAATGATGAATTTAATGCTTATTATGATTATGAAGCGGTTATCAGAAAAGAGAAAAACTCTGAATATGCTAGTGGCAGAGATGATGGATTAGCCGAAGGTAAAAGCCTGGGTATATCTGAGGGAGCAAATAAAGAAAAACTAGCTATAGCAAAAATAATGCTTCAAGGCAAAGAATCATTAGATAAAATAATGAAGTATACTGGTCTAAGTAAAAAAGAACTAACAATGTTACTATAACTATTACCATAAATCAAAAAAATAGTTGAATAACTTATCACTTCCGTGGTAGAATTTAATTAAAGATAAGAAATGGTAGGTGTTACTTATGATGTACATTTTAATTCGCAACTATACTGTACATTTTAATTTGCAAATTACTAGTGAATTAAGAAAAAGTATAAGTACCTCTTCAGTTAACCAACAGTTAACATGGGGGGGGCATTTTAGACAGTAACACTACTGTTTTTTATCATGCATTAATAACAGGATAGGAATAGTCTTATCTTGTTTTTTAGTGTAAATAAAATAGAAGGAGTGAAAGAAGAAAATGGATAAGAAGAAACAACTACTATTATCAATCGGACTTGTCTTAATACTAGTTCTAATGATAGTAGGAATCAGTTATGCAGCTTTTAAGTTTACAGGACTAGGTAATAAACCTAATACTATAACAACAGGAGCTATAACGATGGAGTATACAGAAACAACTAATACTATCAGTATGACAGGAGCCTTACCAACAACAGATGCTACTGGAAAGGTAAGATTAACAGCTGGAGAATACTTTGATTTTACTATTAAAAGTAGTATTAAAGGAAATACCAATATCAACTGGGAAATAGCAGCAGAAGATATAACTCCATCATCAGCTAAAAAGATGGATGGTAAAAATATCAAACTTTATTTAACTAAATTAAATGGTGATAAAGAAGAAGAGGTAATGGCACCTAAAGTATATAATGCAACTACATCAGCAAATACAAAAACAGGAAGACCATCAGGAGTAATGAGTCTAGCAACTGGGACAATGAGTACAAGTGAGACAACAAACTATCGTCTTAGAATGTATGTAGATGAAGACTATAATCTTCAAGGAGATGGAGGCGGTTTATCATTTAGTGTAAAAATAAATGCTTATGGAAAAGTAAAAGAAGCCCCAACTGGTAGTAAGATAAAAGCATATATGACACAAGCTGATCTTAATAAAGAGAATTTTACTCCACCACAGACAGACTTTCATGCTGATGATTATAGGTCAAAAATAACTACTATTATCACAAAAAATGATAACATAGTACCAGCAACAGCTACAGAAAGTTGGGATATATCAGAAGCAGGTGATGGCTCTGTAATGGCTTATGTAGAGAAAACCGATGAGGTATTGGAACCAAGACCAGAACCAGGACCAACTAATGCCAAAATATATTCAAATGATGAAAAAGTTAACGATATATCAAAACCGATATACGCTACACCTCTATCTGAAACCAACACTAATTATGCTTATAAGTTAACAATAGGTGGAAAAGGTGGAATTATTGCAAACGAAAATATGACAGGTTATTTTTTGGGATTTTTTTCAACCGTTCTTAATAAGGTGTCCATAGATTTGTCCGCTTTGGATACATCAGAAGTAACAGATATGCGTTATATGTTTGCTGGATGTAGCAGTTTAACAAGTCTAGATTTAAGTAATTTTGATACATCAAAAGTAACAGATATGCGTTATATGTTTGCTGGATGTAGCAGTTTAACAAGTCTAGATTTAAGTAATTTTGATACATCAGAAGTAACTGATATGAATAGTATGTTTGGTGGTTGCAGTGGCTTAACAAATCTAGATGTAAGTAAATTTGATACATCACAAGTAACCAATATGAGTGATATGTTTGAGGGTTGTGAAAGTTTAACAAGTCTAGATGTAAGTAAGTTTAATACATCAAAAGTAACAAATATGAGTGCGATGTTTTATGATTGCAACAGTTTAACAAGTTTAGATTTAAGAAACTTTGACACATCAAACGTAACAGATATGAGTGCAATGTTTAATGGGTACAATAGTTTAACAAATTTAGATGTAAGTAAGTTTGATACCTCAAACGTAACAAATATGGGTACAATGTTTTCTGGATGTAGGAATTTAACAAGTCTAGATGTAAGTAACTTTGATACCTCAAAGGTAACAAGAATGGGCTCTATGTTTTACAATTGTAGTAGTTTAACAAGCCTAGATTTAAGTAACTTTGATACATCAAAAGTAACAGATATGGGCGCTATGTTTGAATATTGTAGTAAATTAACAAGTCTAGATTTAAGTAAGTTTGATACATCAGAAGTAAGTGATATGAGATATATGTTTGATGAATGTAGCAGTTTAACAAGTCTAGATGTAAGTAACTTTGATACATCAAAAGTAACAAACACAGATTATATGTTTAGATATTGTAGTAAATTAACAAGTCTAGACTTAAGAAACTTTAATACATCACAAGTAACAAGTATGTATGAAATGTTTGTTGGATGTAGCAGTTTAACAAGTCTAGATGTAAGTAGCTTTGATACCTCACAAGTAACAACCATGGGTTATATGTTTAATGGCTGTAACGGATTAACAAGTTTAGACTTAAGAAGCTTTAATACATCACAAGTAACAAGTATGGCTGGTATGTTTCGTGGCTGTAGTAAATTAACCCAAATAAACGTTTCTGATAAATGGGTAATGAAATCAAGTCAATTTCTCATGTTTGATGACTGTGGAACAGACCATGTAACTGTTGTTTAATAAGAAGTCTAGAAATAGACTTTTTTTTTGATAAAAATGTATATTAAAAATAAAACTACTCATACTATTATTGGTGAATAATATGAAAGAAAAGAAATATCAAAGAATAGTTGAAAGACATAAACCTAAAGAAGAAAGAGCTAAATTTGCTTTAATTTCTTTTATAGTTGGTGGCTTAGTAGGAGTACTTGGTGAGGGATTAATTTGTTTCTATGTAAAAGTATTATCTATCTCTAGAAGTGATGCTTCAACTTATATGATTGTAACACTGATATTTATAGCATCTTTATTAACAGCTCTTGGCGTGTTTGATAATCTTGTTAAGAAAGCTAAGTGTGGACTACTTATTCCTATAACTGGGTTTGCTCACTCTATGACAAGTGCTGCTATTGATTATAAAAAGGAAGGACCAATCTATGGAATAGGTAGTAATATCTTTAAATTAGCTGGTTCTGTTATACTTTATGGAATAGTATCATCTTGGTTATTTGGAATGATTCGTTATGGAATAGAGGTGTTAAAATGATTTTTAAGTTTAAGAATGTTTATGTAGATGATACTGCTACCGTAGCAGGTCCTTATGAAGCGATGGGTCCCCTTAGTAATTACTTTGATAAACGTTATAAGAAAGATTTATATTGCGGTGAAAAGTCTTTTGAACAAGCAGAAGTGAAATTACTAGAAGATAGTTTAAAATTAGTGCTAAAGAAATCAAATCTAAAAGAATCTGATATTGATATAGTAATAGCAGGGGACTTATTAAATCAAATAACTTCATCTTGTTATTCTAGTTTAGATATGAATAGCCCTTTTCTTGGAATATATAGTGCATGCGCAACTAGTGCTGAAGGAATATTAATTGCATCATCCTTAATCGATGGTGGTTTTATTAATACGGCAATTGCTGCTACCTCATCACATAATATGTCTAGTGAAAAACAGTTTAGAAATCCAACCGAGTATGGGGCTCCTAAACCAAAGACGGCTACTTTTACGGCGACAGGCGGTGCTAGTATCTTACTTACTAATAAACCTAGTAAGGTAAGAGTAAGCGAAGGAGTAATTGGTACTATTGTTGATTATAATCAAAAAGATCCCTTAAACATGGGAGCTGCTATGGCAGGAGCTGCGGCTCATACCTTGAATGATTACTTCAAAAATAGTGAGTATTCCCCTAAAGATTTTGACTTAATTGTAACAGGCGACTTAGGAATTTATGGTAAAGAAATATTAAAAGACTTTATGAAGGAAGAATATAAGATAGAGTTAGGTAATAACTATAATGATTGTGGGGTGATACTATATGATTTAGAAAAACAAAAAGATGTCATGGCTGGAGGTAGTGGACCAGTTTGTAGTGCTTTAGTTACTTATTCTAAAATATTAAAAGATTTAAACGACGGCGTTTATAAAAGAGTCTTGTTAGTAGCAACTGGTGCTTTATTTTCCCCAACCTTTGTCTATCAAAAGAAACCAATTTTATCTATAGCACATTTAGTATGTTTGGAGGCGATTTAAATGTATTTTATATATTCATTCTTATTTTGTGGAACTATCTGCTTAATAGCAGAACTTATCCTTGATAATACTAAATTAACACCAGGACATATAACAAGTATCTTTGTAGTTGTTGGAGCAGCTTTAGATGCTTTTGGAATCTATGACTTTTTTATAGCTACTTGTGGAGGAGGAACACTAGTACCAATCACTTCCTTTGGACACTCTCTTATTCATGGAGCTTTAGCAAAAGCAGAAACCTTTGGATTCTTAGGATTATTAATGGGAATGTTTGATCTTACAGCATCAGGAATAACATCCGCAATAATCTTTTCCTTTATATTTACTTTATTTTTTAAAGCTAAAGATTAAAAAAAATTAATTTATTGTAAATAATATAGATAAGGAGGTACTTATGCTAACTTATCTATTTTTATGTTTATTTATTACTAATGTTTATGCAGAAACAGTAGAAACTCCCTATCTAGTAGCAGATACTTCTACTGATAAGACAAGAGAAATAATAAAAGAAGAAGATTTATACTATTTAAGAAAAGAAGGGGAAACTAGTAATAATTACTATAGTAGTAAACCAGATGACTATGATACTAAAACAGATATGTTTATCTATGGTAAGTATAGTAAATATACAACTAAAGAGATAAATAGTCCTGATTACTTAAAAGAAGAGATAACGTACTATCATTATTTAGAGCTAGAAAAAATTAATTATCTAGAAGTATTAACTAGTAGTAATATAACTATTTTAGATATAAAACTTAATAATAATATTATTAAATCTAATAATAATACTTATTACTTTAATAAAAGTAAGATAGAAGATAGTATTTTAGAAATAAAATTAATGGTATTAGAAAACTCTAATGATAATTATTTATTAATAGAAAATAATGACGTTTATCTAAAAGGAAAAATAAAGTTAAAAGAAAAAGGGGTAGTAACTAAGAAGATAAGATTAATTAACTATTTAACTAAATTAAAAATGAATAAGAAAGTAAAAGTTACTACTAATTATAATGATTTACCCTATTATAGATTATTGAGGAAAGAGAAGCTATATAGATATAGAAGAAAATTATATAAATATAAAAAGAATGATACATTATTAACTAGTAATAGAGTATTGGATGGATATAAAGTAGATAGAGTAGAAAAGATAAATAGAATATATCGGAAAGAGCTATTTACTTTCTATGATGATATTAAACTGGATTATTTAGATTGGGATAAGATTTTAGTAAGTTCAACCATACCTTTGAAAGAATTAAAACTATATAAGAGTAAAGAGTGTGGGAAAATGAAATTAAAGCTAGTATATAAAACTTTTAGTTATCTAAAAGAGATAGACTTTACATGTTCTTAAGAAAAAGAAATTCTACTTTTGTCGAATGGATTGTCTTTTTAAAAATATATAAGTATTCTTTAGGGGAAAGGAGGAGATATGGACGAGTTACTCTTAAAGTATGATAAGTTAATCTATATGATGGCTAATAAATATAAAAATTATGCTAGTATAGATGATCTTTATCAAGCAGGATGTATTGGACTAAAAGAAGCATTAACTCATTATGATGAAAGTAAAGGAAGTGATTTAACTAGTTATATTTGTCTTTATATTAAAGGAGAGATGCTAAAAGAGGTCAGTAATAGTAGGGAAATAAGAGTAGGATATGATGTTTATAATTTTTCAAAGAAAGTAAAAGAGGCAAGAGATTATTTAACTCAAGAGTTTGGAAGAGAAGCAACTACTTATGAGGTAGCATACTATATGAATGAAAATATAGAAAAGATAGAGATGGTTGATAGAGTAAGTATGCCAGTTTATCATTTAGATGATAGGAATGAAGATAATTTATCTTTATATGATAAAGTTAGTTATGTAGAAAAAGCATATGATACTGATATTTTAGATTTAAAAAGTGCTTGTGATAAACTTAATTCTTATGAGAAAAGTTTAATCAATAATAGGTACTATCTTGATAAGACACAACAAGAAGTAGCAGAAAGTCTTGGTATTAGTCAAGTAAAAGTAAGTAGAGAGGAGAAAAAAATCTTAGAAAAGTTAAGAGTTAGTTTAACTACTAATTAATTTACATAAATTTTCTAAATCATTTCTATTATCAGGTAAAATAACAAACTCACTGGCTTTAGACATTGGGTAGTTCACAAAAAATGAAAAATGATAATAAAATATTGTTGGAGAAGTGACTTAATTTTTAACTTTGACATATTTATGACTTTCTATATTAACATTTATACCTATTTTTTCTTTCATTTGAGTAATTAATGAATTTTCTGAACCAATATTTAAAATCTGTGGTAAAATATACATGAAAAGACTCCTTTATTTTTGATTTTATAGGTATATTATGCCATGAGTCTTTTCTTTTTTTTATGTATTCTGATAAATTTTTACTCCGTCTTAGAACATTTAGAATTGAAGGAACATAGATTCCACAAGATGATATGTATTATATTAATTATAAAGAATCAAATGACAGCATATAAGAAGTAAGAAACTTAAAGACAATGCTAGAATATGCTAATGAAAAACTTAGCAATAAGTATTTAGTATTTAGATGATTAATTCAATGCACAAGATTTTATTATCTTGTGTTAGAGGTAATGATAAATCACCTGGTAAAATAGAACAATTCAAAACTATATAGGTCCTAGAGGATTAGGAAAAGAGAGAGTTACTTTTGTTCCACCAATTCCTGAGGATGTTCCTCTCTTATCAGAAAGCATGAAGAAATATATGATATATATAGTATTTAGAAAAATTGCAAAATATTGCTAAATTGGAGTGATTGAAGTGGGAAAAATAGCAAATATGTTATATATGATAGACTTACTTAATACTGGAAATATTTATACGTTAAAAGAGCTATCAGAAAAAATAGGGGTAACAGAAAGAATGATTAGGTATTATAAAGATGAAATTTGTAATAATGGCATTGCAATTGATTCTTTTAAGGGACCTAATGGTGGCTATTTTATGATTGACGAAATAAAAAATTATACTAGTATAAATAAGTATGATATTCAACTATTAGATAATGTTAAGCATTTTTTATCTGAAAACAATTTCAAATATGTAGATAAATATGAAGAATTTTTAGATAAGGCTAAAAAGATGTATTCAATATATGAGGAGAAGAGTAAGTATATTGCTAATGTTGATACAACTTCATCAGATGTAATTGAAAAAATTATAAAATCAGCTATAAGTAAAAATGAAAAAGTTGATATTGTTTATAATAATGTTGATGGTAGTCAGCATAGAAGAATAATTCATCCTTTATATTTGTTTAAGTATAAAGAAAATTACTATGTAACTGCCTTTTGTGAACTTAGAAACGATATTCGTCATTTTGAAATCAAAAGAATTGTTAATATAAAATAATAAAGACGAAATACTTCAAATCAATATGCTATAATACCTTCAAGGAGGAAAAAACATATGAATGGTAATTATACTTATATTGACTTTGATGGAGTTATACTTGATTCTGAAGAGAGGATGCTTGATAGAAAATACAGTATAGGTCTTCATAATCATAAAGATGCAAATGAATTTAATGAATATTTTAATTATACTAATTTGCATCCAGAAGAATGGGATTATATTATAAGAGAAGCTAGTTCAATAAATAATTCCGTTGAAATAATTAAAGAATTAGAGAGTATGAAGAAAAAAATAGCAATCTTAACAAAGATTCATTCACTATATGAAATGAGAGTTAAAATTGAAGACTTAAGAGAGCATAGAAAAATAAACTGTCCTATACTTTTTGTTCCACCTGGAGTCGATAAACATGATGTAGAGAAACCGAATGGAAAATTGCTGATTGATGATTCAAAAACAAATATCAGACTATGGATTGAAAATGGTGGACAAGGTTTTATCTTTGATAAGACAATTCCTGAAGATACTAATAACAAGGTTAAAAGCTTAGAGTTCTTATTAAAGAGGTGAGCTTTTTCTTCAAAAAATATATACTGGAAATAATTTAATTATAGAATTATTTCCTTTTCTCTTGAAAAATAAAACTCCTATGATAAAATAGAAGTAATTTCACATTAAGGAGGTAATAATATGGAAAAAACAACTGGATATGCTAGTATAGATAGACCAAGTTATAAGTATTATTCTGAAGATATTGATTTAAAAGTCTTAGAAGATACTGATATGAAGATGTATGATTTTATGAAAAAAAAGAATAAGGGGCATGAAGAAGATATTATCTATTCTTACTTTGGACAGAATAGAACATTTAGAACTTTTGATAAAAAAGTTGAAGAAACAGCTAAAGCTTTAAAGAAATATGGATTAAATGAAGGGGATAATATTACTATTTGTTTGCCTAATATACCTGAGACAATGGTTTATTTTTATGCTTGTAATAGAATAGGAGTTACTCCATACTTAGTAGATCCAAGATGTTCAGCTAAGAGAATAATTGATTGCATGACTATATCTAACTCTAAACTTTTAGTATCACTACTTGATACAATGAATAAGAATGTTATAGCAAATGATATTCCAGCTGATAATATTATTGTAGCATCACCTCATGATGATTTTATTAAGTCAAAAGAAAAATTATCTAAGAGTGCTTTAGAAGTAAAAGCACTTTATACAGCTAAAGAAAAGTTATATGAATTAAAGAGAATGATTAAACAAGACAAAAAAGTCTTGATGCAAAGTGAATTTATGAAAACAGCTAAGGACTATGGTGTATTAACAGATTCTTTGTATAATCCTGATATACCAGCTGCTATAATGAACACTAGTGGAACAACTGGCACTCCTAAGGGAGCAATGGAATCTAATAAAGGATATAATGTAACTTCTAATCAAATAGAGTATATAGCACCACACTTGAAAAGAGAAATGACATTCTTTGGTTATATACCATTCTTTTCACTCTATGGCTCATCTGTTGGAATGCATGGAGCACTTTCTCATGGAATAATAGTTGATTTAATTCCTAAAATAGAAGCTCATAAGTTTGATCAAATATATGTAAAAAAGAAACCTAATATCGTAATTGGTGTTCCAAGACTTTATGAAATGTTTCCTGATAGTAAATATATTAATGGTACTGATTTATCTTTTGCAGAGTTATTAGTAATGGGTGGAGATAAAATATCACCTAGTAAGTTAGAAAAGATTAATGAAACATTAAAGAAGAATAATTGTAAACAAAAAATAACTTATGGATATGGTTCAACAGAAACTATGATGATAGCAACAACTGTAGATAATCAAAATAGTCATATGGAAGGTAGTTGTGGAGTATTATATCCTTCAGTAAATGTTAGAATTACTGATAGAGAAACAAATGAGGAATTACCATATAATCAAGAAGGAGAAATATATGTTAATACTCCAACTCAATTTATGGGATATATAGGAAACGAAGAAGAAACAAAGAACTTTTTCTATGAAGATGAAAAGACTAATATCAAATACTGTAAAACAGGAGATAAAGGTTATATTAGAGAGGATGGCGTTTTAGTACATACTGGAAGATATAAAAGACTTATGAAAAGACCAGATGGACATCAAGTTAATTCTGTGCCAATAGAAGATGCAATTAATACTTTTGATGAAGTAAGAGATTGTGCTGTAGTAGGAATTAAAAATGCTTATCGTGATGAAGGGGTTATTCCAACCGCCTTTATTGAATTAAAAGATAAGTCGGTTGGTAAAGATATATTTAAAGAAATAGTTTCTAAGACAAAAGAAATGTTACCAGGTGAACGTGATATGGCACTTGCTTATACTTTAGTAGATCATATTCCTTATACGATAAATGGGAAAGTTGACTTCTCAACCTTAGAAAAAGTTAAGTTTGAAGATATAGATTATCAAATAGTAGATGATCCGATATTTGATGGATACTTTATAAAAGGGGAACAACCAGATAGAATAAGCTTTACAAAACAAAAAACATTAATTAAGAAAAAATAGGAAAACTATTGAACTAATTGTTTAATTTTGTTAATATTTAAGTATAAGATATTTGTTGATCATTGATTGACACTTAATAAAATTGAAGAAAGTAGAGGTGACTCAACCATGAATAATATAAGTTTACAGCTAGTTAACATGGGGGGGGGCATTAAGTAATAATACTACTTTCTTTTATTGTGCTTTAAAGATAGAACTATAGATGTAGTACTATCTTTTTTGCGTTTATTAGATAGAAAGGTAGCAGATGGAATGAGAGTAGTAATATTAAAAAGTCAAAGGTATAAATATAAGAGTTTACATAATACTAAAATAAAAGGAGTGATAATAAATGACTAAAGAAAAGATAAAGGACATTTTAACAATAGGAGTTTCAGTTTTTATACTAGTAGTAGTAATAGGTATTAGTTACGCATTATTTACTTATAGTGGAGTAGGTAAAAAAGAAAATAAGATTACCACTGGTGCTATTACTATGTTATATACAGAAAGTAATAATACTATTTCAATAAGTAATGCATTACCAACAACAGATAATACTGGAAAAACAAGAAAAACAAATGGAGAATACTTTGACTTTACAGTAAAATCCTCAATTACTGGTAATGCTGATATTAACTATGAAATAGCAGCTAAAGAAGAAACGGGTAATACTTTTAGTGGTAATAATATTAAGTACTATCTAACTACAGTAGATAGTGCTGGAAAAGAAACTGAGGTAATGGCTCCAAGAACTTATTATGAGGAATCCTCTGGAAATGTTTACACCGGAAGACCTGCTGATATGATGAGCTTATATACTGGTAACTTAAAAGAACAAGGGGATACAACAATTAATTATAGATTAAGACTATGGGTAGATGAAAATTATAATCCTCAAGGAGATGATGAAGGATTAATTTATAAAGTAAAAGTAAATGTTTATGGACAAACCAGTGATACAGTGGCTCAAGCAGAAGATACTTATTGTAAAGATAATGGATTTACAACTTTATCAGATTGTATGTTAGTAATGAATAATCACGAATCAACAGTTGATGTAGCAAAGACAGCTATAAAAGCAAAAGGAACACCAGATTTTAGTAAGATAGCTCCAAACGATACAGAAACAGATGGGCTATATATGGCAGAAGATGATGAAGGAGAAAGCTACTATTATCGTGGAGCAGTTAAAAATAACTATGTATCATTTGCCGGATTCATTTGGAGAATAATTAGACGTAATGGTGATGGTAGTGTTAGAATGATTTATTCTGGTAAAAGCACCTCAGATACAGGAGATTCTGTTACTATAGGAAACTCAGCATTTAATGATAAGTATTGGGATCCAACTTATGTCGGATATAAGTATAATGAAGACTTCTCATTACATGAAAGTAATGGAATTACTAACTATACTTGGTTTACAAATACTCAAAAATATAATTTTGGTACAGGATATACCTTTGATCAATCAACAAAGAAATTTACTTTAACAGGAGACTTAAAACAACTAACATGGAATGAAAACCATGATGAAATAGTAAATAATCAGTTATATAGCTGTTTAAATACTTCTTGTAATGTGGTTTATAAAGTAACAGGATATAATAATGCCACAACTATGATAGTACAACCAATAAGTTATAGTTCTAATAGTTTATTAACAGCTCAAACTAATAAGACTGATTCAACAATTAAAACAAAACTAGATAATTGGTATAAAACAAATATGATTAGTTATAGTGATAAACTAGCAGATGAAACATTTTGTAGTGATAGAAGTATAGTAAGTGGTTCAGGATATTTAACCACACCATCAACTTTCTATGGAGCGTATAATCGTTTACAAGATAATAAAAAACCAAGTTTAAAATGTAGTCAGAATAATGATAAATTTAAAATGTCAAATGAAAATGTTAAACTAGACTATCCAGTAGGGTTAATCTTAGCGGATGAAGTAGCACTTTCAGGAGGAAGAGGTTACTATAATGGAGGATACTCACCAAATAGTAATTATTATCTATATAATGGTAATTACTACTGGACACTCTCTCCGTCTAACTTCAATTCCAACAACTCGATTGCTGACGTTTGGCTTGTGGTGCCATCGGGTAGTTTGCATCCGTGGAATGGCGTGACGTCTTCCTTCGGTGTCCGCCCAGTTGTAAATATAAAGGCTGATGTAACTATTACTAAAGGTGATGGAACATCACTAAATCCATATTTAATAGGATAATTAGTAAAAAATAGAATATTTGAAAAATAATGTTCTTTTTTTATCTAAAAATATGATATTATATTATTAGATAGGAAGGCGTTTATTATGGTTAAAAATCCAGGTAATTCTTTTACCTTATTAAGTCTTATTTATATTATACTACTTACAGTTGTTTATTTTTCCAAACCACGAGCCAAAAACTTAGAAACTAAAATATATAGTTATATAGTAATAACTTGTTTAATAGGATGTATAGTCTCCCTTGGTACTTATTTCTTTATGTTTCATATAGATATGTATCCAATATTAAATGAAATATTTGCAAGGAGTTATTTACTATTTATTCTAATATATACATCATTAGTCTCCTATTATGTTCTTGCTATATCAATAAATGATGAGTTACCAGATGAGAGAAAAGAAAAATATATATTCTATAGTAAAGTAGTAGTTATGTCTTTAACCATTTTTTCTTTCTTGATAGCTCTAATACTTCCAATGGAATGTATTAGTAAAAAGGATATGGTATATTCAACAGGACCGGCTGTAAAGTTTGTTTTCTCTTTTACTAGATGTTATGCTTTATTATGGGTTTTAATATTAGTTACTAAAATAAAAAGAATAACTGAAAAAAAATACTATCCTATGATAATATACATTATCTTAGGAGGATTAATATCCTATATCCAAGGAGCTCATCCTGAATACTTATTATCAACATCTATGATTGTATTTGTAACATTTTTAATGTACTTTACTATTGAAAACCCTGATGTAAAATTAATTGCTCAACTAGAACTTGCTAAGACAGGAGCAGAGAAAGCTAATAGAGCTAAAAGTGATTTCTTATCAAGTATGTCTCATGAGATTAGAACTCCTCTTAATGCTATAGTTGGTTTATCAGAAGATATAGAAAGTTATAAAGATAGGGTACCTAAAGAAGTAGTAGAAGATACAACAGATATTAAAAATGCATCAGATACTCTACTTGAAATAGTAGGTAATATCTTAGATATTAATAAAATAGAAAATGATCACATGGAATTAGTAGAACAAGAGTATAACTTTAAAGAAGAAATCACTAAACTAGCTAGAGTAACTGCTACTAGAATAGGAGATAAACCAATAGAATTTGAAATGGATTTAGCTATAGATATACCAGATATTTTAATAGGTGATAAACTTCATGTTAAGACTATAGTAAATAACTTATTAACTAATGCTATTAAATATACAGATAAAGGAAAAGTAAGTTTAACTGTTAAATGTATTAATAGGGGAAATAATTGTAACTTAATAATAAGTGTTCAAGATACGGGTAGAGGAATAAAAAAAGAAAATATAGAGAAACTATTTACTAAATTTGAACGTCTAGATGAAAAAAATACTACTATTGAAGGAACAGGACTTGGACTTGCTATTACTAAATCATTAGTTAACTTAATGAATGGTAAAATAAATGTTCAAAGTAGATTTGGAACTGGTTCATTATTTGTAGTTAACATTCCACAAAAAATATCTAAGAGGCAAGAACTTAAGAAAGATAAAGATAGTAATAGTACTAATACCAAAATAAATACTAGTAATAAAAAAATATTAATAGTAGATGATAATAATTTAAATATAAAAGTAACTACTAAGATTCTTAAAGATTTAAAATATCAAGTTGATGATTGTAATTCTGGAAAAGAATGTTTAGAAAAGATAAGTAAGGGTAGTAAGTATGATGTTATTTTAATGGATATAATGATGCCAAAAATGAGTGGAGATGAAACACTAAAGGAACTAAAGAAAGATGATAGTTTTATAACTCCAGTAATAGCACTTACAGCTGATGCTTTATCTGGGTGTGAAGAAAAGTATAAAAACTTAGGATTTAGTGATTATCTATCTAAACCATTTAAAAAAGATGAACTTGATGAGAAACTAAAAAAAATATTAGGTAATGATAATAAGATATCTTGGGATAATGTCGATGAAGTTGTTATTTGTAATGATAAGGAGATGGATTAATTATGAAAAATATTACAATACTAGGTGGCGGAGTTTTAGGTAGTCAGATAGCTTATCAAGCAAGCTATATGGGATTTAAGGTAGTAATATATCTTAGAAGTGAAGGAAGTATAGAAAGATGTAAACCGAAACTTGCTAAACTAAAAGAAACTTATATAGAGGCTATTAATTTAATGGCTAAAGATAAATCATATGATACTTGGTGTAATGGAATATCATCATATGATAATTTTGATAAAGATAAATGTTTAAAGAAAGCAGAAGATGCCCTTAACAATATAAAACTAGAACTAGACTTAGCAAAGGCAGTAAATGATGCTGATTTAGTTATTGAATCAATGAGTGAAGAGTTTGAAGCTAAAAAAGATATGTTTATAAAACTTAGTAAGGTATTACCTAGTAAAACAATAGTAGTTACTAACTCATCTACTATGTTACCAAGTCGTCTTGCTAAGTATACAAATAGACCAGATAAGTTTTTAGCTCTACATTTTGCTAACTCTATTTGGAAAAATAATATAGCAGAGATAATGAAACAGAAAGATACTAAAGAAGAATACTTTAATATAGTCTTAAACTTTGCTAAAGAAATTAATATGATACCACTACCAGTTAGAAAAGAAAAGTCAGGTTATCTTTTAAATTCTATGTTAATACCTTTCTTGTTTTCTGCTCTTGACTTAGTGGTAAATGAAATATCAGATCCAGCAAGTATTGATAAAGCTTGGACTATTGGAACAGGTTCACCTGAAGGACCATTTCAAATACTAGATACAGTAGGGTTAAAAACAGCTTATAATATAGTAGAAATGTATGTTAAGATACCATCTTTTCTAGCACCTTATAACTTTAAGGGAATGCATAAATTACTAAAGAAATATTTAGACGAAGGAAAACTAGGAAAAGCTAGTGGAGAAGGGTTTTATAAATACGATAAATAGTAATGATAAGGGAGAATGACAATGAAAAAAGAACTAATATTTAGTAGTTTATTAGCAGTAATGATAGCAGTTATTGGTCTTAGTAAGTTTGCTTTTAAAAAAGACATAAAAGAAACTAAGGGAGTAGATGTAGTACCTACTATGGAAGACGTTATTGCTAAAGATAGTAGTTGGTGTCCTACTTTTCAGTTGATATTTAATGATTTAAAAAATGATATTGTAAAACAAGATGTTAAGTTTGATAAGAGTAATACCTTTCTAGATAATTTAAATAAAGAAGAGTTTAAGGAAAGTGACATATCAAGTGATTATTATTATAAGACTTATGGAGTTAAAAGTATTGAACTTAAAAATAAAATAATTAAAGGAATAAAAGATAAATTTAATCAGAAAAGTGATATCTTAGATAAGTTTGATTTTACTAATTCATCTCCTAATAATTATTTCTTCTATAGTATGTTATATAGAGAATTTAAATATCCTAAGAAATTTAATAAGTTAGATAATGGGAAGTTTAATGATAAGTATGATGATATTAAATATTTTGGAATAAAAGATAAAGATGAAGAGTTAGCGAAACAGATAAAAGTACTTTATTATAATAATGAAGATGATTTTGCTATTAAGTTACTTACGACATCAAATGATGAAGTTATAATTAATAAGAATCCCAAGGGTAATAACTTTAGAGAAATATATAATAATATAACAAGTAAATCTAAAGGATATAAAGATAATGAATTTACTATAGATAGTGATTATTTTAAGATGCCATACTTAAGTCTTAATGTCATGAAAGAATATAAAGAGTTAGAAGGACAACCTATTAAAGATAGTGAAGGTAATTTAATAGAAATAGGGACAGCTCTTCAAACCATTAAGTTTACTCTAGATGATGTAGGAGGAAAAATAAAAAGTGAGGCAGGCATGGATGTAATGAAATCATCTATTGAGGATAATAAATCAAAAAGATACTTTTATGTAGATAAGACTTTTGCTATCTTTCTTAAAGAAACATCTAAAGATAAACCATACTTTGCAGCAAGAGTTGCTGATATAAGAAAATTTCAATAAAGTATTGACCGGGAGTTAACCTCCTGGTTTTATAATTTAATTGTACCAAAATTAAGAAGAAATGAAGGATGAAAAGTTTAGTAGTTTATTTTCTTGTACAGGGAAAATTATATTAGAAATATTACAAAGGGTAATAAAGAGATAGTAGCAGAAGAAATTAGCAAGTTAACAGGAGCAGATAACCAGTTAATGCTTATCCTTATAACTATCAAGACTGTTGTGATGTAGCAAAGGCTGAGGTTACTAATAATATAAAATAATCTATATTGACGAACTGTTTGGTGTGGACACTATCTTATGTCAATCTTTACAGCTTTAGCTATAGAGAGAGTAATTAGGCGGTTTTATTGGAATTTACTAAATATAATGAAATTTATTATTAGACGATGTTTAGAGTAGAGAAAATAAATTATCTTTAAGAGATATAAGTATGATATCAATAGCTACTCTTATGGGAAAAGGAATCTTAGATAGTAGTTTAGCTTATCATATTAAAAATGCTAAGAATAATGGTTTAACCAAAAAGAAGTTTGTAGAAATAGTAACTCAGCTAGCTTTTTATATGGGATGACCTAATGCTTGGGCAGTGTTTAAAATGAAAAAGGAAGTTTATATAGATGAGTAAAAATTGTTTTCTATTATAAGAAAAATGTGATTTTATGTTATTGAGGTGAAAATAGGCAATATTTCATGATAAATAATAATTATGAAAATATATAAGCTATAGACATACGAAAACCTGTATGCCCAACCATTATAAAAATGTGATAATATATATTTGAGATGAGGAAAAATATCTTAGAAAGGAATGATGTTAATGAATCAAAAAGAAGAATTTGATAAGGAAAATGTTTTTGGTTTAGGAAAGGAAAATGTAGATTTTGCTAAGTACTTTATTGGTAAAAGTTATCTTAATCCTTTGACTAATCCTAAAGAAACTGTGCTTTTAGCTAATGTTACGTTTGAACCAGCTTGTCGTAATAATTGGCATATTCATCATGCTACTAAAGGTGGTGGACAGATACTAATTTGTACAGCAGGATATGGTTGGTATCAAGAAGAAGGAAAAGAAGCTGTCAGTTTAGCTTCTGGTATGGTAATTACAATACCTGCTAATATTAAACACTGGCATGGAGCTAAAAAAGATTCATACTTTAGTCATATAGCTATTGAAGTACCTGGTGAAAATACATCTAATGAATGGTGTGAACAAGTAACTGATGAAGAATATGACAAATTAAATTAAAATATAAATAGTGGGAGGTTTTATATGAAAAATGAGATAATTTTATTTGAAAATCAAAATGTTAAATTAGAAGTTAATATGAAGGATGAGACTGTGTGGTTAAACCGTGAACAGTTGGCAGAGCTGTTTGATAGAGATGTGAAAACTATAGGCAAACATATCAATAATGCTTTGAAGGAAGAACTTGATAATTCAACTGTCGCAAAATTTGCGACAGTTCAAACTGAAGGTAATAGAAAAGTGACTCGTGATATTGAGTATTATAATCTTGATATGATTATAAGTGTTGGTTATCGTGTTAAATCACAAAATGGTATTATATTTAGAAAATGGGCAAATAAAGTATTAAAAGACTATATGTTACAAGGATATGCAGTAAATCAAAAAAGATTAGAGTATCTAGAAAAAACAGTTAAACTTATAGATATTGCTAATAGAATAGATAAAAATTTAAATAATAGTGATGCCCAAGAAATTTTAACCTTTTGTAGTAAGAAGTCCCTCACCTCTAAGGTGGGGGATGAATTGC
>ERZ825670.2303-NODE-2303-length-18318-cov-7.011061_pt1 | contig 18318 bp, 14 predicted proteins | sample MGYA00519929_ERZ825670 | MGnify/ENA primary metagenome ERZ825670 (study PRJEB31778, sample SAMEA3449207) | human gut metagenome | biome: human gut; feature: human-associated habitat; material: faeces | place: United Kingdom | collected 2010/2012 ...
TTGATTACGGCAAGAAGTATTGCCATGATTCGCCCTCTGTGGATGAGCAGCAGCTTCAGCAGGCCATCCTGCGGGCAATCAACAGCATAATGTCTGAGAAGCCTGCATTGGTACGGCAGGTCACGGAAAATCTACAGGTGGTGATACGCCCCAACCGAAGCGGAGAACTCACTATCGCAGATATCGACCACCGACTGGAAACCCTGGCACAGGAGTTTGACGCCGCCTTCATCACGGTAGCCTCCGGCAATAGTACCGACTACATGGAACGATTCAAGACGATCCTTTCCCAGCAAGCAGAGCTGAAGGACAAACGTGCCGAACTGGAGCGACAGCAAGCAGAAGATGCGGAACTGACCAGCCACATGGGGGAGGCCGCCGATATAATGGAGCAGGCCGGGACTGTCATCACGGAATGGAACGAACGCAATATTCGTGATCTTGTGGCGTCGGTCAGGATACTCTCTAAGGAAGAAATCCTGGTACGGCTGAAAAGCGGGATCGAGGTAAAGGAACACTTAGTATGATAGAATACGGAGATAGAGTAGTTCAATTGGTTTGGAATGCGGAAATTTAGAAAAATGCGTCATCAAAACAAGCAAAAATGGCACATCCACACTATGCTGCATTTTGGATGGAAGAAAAGAGACGAATCCCAAGCATGGGTGGATTTCCTCTCGACGAACAGGTGGTTTTCTGCTATACTAAAATTAAAGGAATGCCAAAGACTACTGAGCGTGTTGGCTGCAAGGAGGTGCGGTGAAGATGGATAAGCTGGTCGTTCGCGGAACGGAAATCAATGTGCAGTGGGATATTAAACGAGATGATTTTCTCAGCTTGACAGACATTGCAAAGATCAAAGATAGTGACAATCCGAGATATATCATCCAAAACTGGCTTCGCAACAGAAATACCATTGAGTTTCTCGGCGTGTGGGAAACGCTTTACAATCCGGATTTTAACCGTGTCGAATTCGATGCGTTTAGAAGTCAAGCCGGTTTGAACAGTTTTGTGATGACGCCTCAGAAGTGGGTGGATGCGACCGGTGCTGTCGGCATTGTTTCTAAAGCTGGACGCTATGGTGGAACCTACGCCCATAAGGAAATCGCATTTGAGTTTGCCTCATGGATCTCCGTAGAGTTTAAGCTCTATCTGGTCAAGGAGTTTGAACGGCTCAAGACCGAGGAGATGAAACAACTTGGCTGGGATATCAAACGTAATCTTGCTAAGATCAATTACCGCATTCACACGGATGCTATCAAGGAGAAGTTGATTCCACCGGAACTATCTGCCCGTCAGATTTCACTGGTCTATGCCAGCGAAGCCGATGTACTGAATATGGCGCTGTTCGGTATGACTGCCAAAGAGTGGCGCGATGCCCATCCTGATCTCAAGGGTAACATTCGGGACTATGCCAATGTCTCACAGCTTGTGTGCCTGTCCAATCTGGAAAACCTGAATGCGGTATTCATCAGCGAAGGGATATCGCAGGCGGAACGGCTGGCGAAACTCAATGCCATCGCCATCAGCCAGATGAAAGTGCTGACGGAAGATCACAGAATTTTGCAGCTCGATGTGGCTGAAAACAAGTAATTGAAGCACATAATTTTCTGCGTGTTGTCAGAGATGCAAGACAAAAAGAGCTGATTCACTGACAACAAAAGTGGTGGGCAATCACAAAAAATAAGACCACCCATAGGGTGGTCTTGTTTTTTGGAGCGAATAAGATAGAGTGGCTCGAAACGAGCTCCAGCTTCACACGCCCGTCAGGGCGTTGAAGCTGGGAACAACAGTCCGGTGGACTGTTGCGTCAGCGAGAATCGAGCCTCTCAAAGAGCTGCCCCTCGATGGGGCGGCTCTTTGATATTCGTCGCCACCTCGGCTGTGCGGCCCTCGTTGTGTCATCTGACTGGCCGTCACATTTGTGCCTGCCAGTCAGATGACACTTCCTTAAAACCGCCGCGCTGTATCTGCCACAGGCAGCGCAGCGGCGGTTTTCCCGTCCCCCGCAAACACCACTGGCGCACAGACGTTTCTCGTCAAAACACACTCCGATCTTCACGCGATTTTCACACGCCGGGCTTTGTTAAAACTTCTGCTTATGGAAACGGTCACTTTTACAATCAATGCTGAATGATATTTTGGCTATTTTGCATCTGGCGCGGCGGAGAAAAAAGTGTATAATGTTTTCTAATTTAGATTTCATAAGCAGAGAAAGGAGAACCGTATGCAACAGATCACACAATTGAAGAAGGTGCTGGTAGCCAACCGCGGTGAGATCGCGGTGCGCATTTTCCGCGCCTGCTACGACCTGGGCCTTCACACCGTGGCCATCTATTCCAACGAAGATACCTATTCCCTGTTCCGCACCAAGGCGGACGAAGCCTATCTGGTGGGCGAGAAAAAGTCCCCGTTGGGCGCGTATCTGGACATTCCCGGCATCATCGGCCTTGCCAAGCGCCGAGGCGTCACCGCCATCCACCCCGGCTACGGCTTCCTGTCCGAGAACGCCGACTTTGCCCGCGCATGTGAGGATAACGGCATCCTGTTCGTGGGTCCTTCCTCCGACGTGCTGGCCAAGATGGGCGACAAGCTCAGCGCCAAGGAGATTGCCGTCCAGTGCGGCGTGCCCATCATCCCCGGCTGTACCGAGCCCCTGAAGGACGCCGACGACGCGCTGGAGAAGGCCGTCAGCTTCGGCTTCCCCATTATTCTGAAGGCGGCAGCCGGCGGCGGCGGTCGCGGCATGCGCCGCTGCGACAAACCCGAGGAGGTCAAGACCGCCTATGAGCTAGTGCACAGCGAAGCGGAGAAGTCCTTCGGCTGCGGCGATATCTTTATTGAGAAGTTCCTTGTGGAGCCCAAGCACATCGAGGTGCAGATCTTGGCCGACAAGTACGGCAATGTGTACCATCTGGGCGAGCGTGACTGCTCCCTCCAGCGCCGGTATCAGAAGGTGGTGGAGTACGCGCCCGCGTGGTCTGTCCCCAAGGAGACGGTGGAGGCTCTGCGTCAGGACGCGGTGAAGATCGCCAAGTCCGTCAACTACGTCAGCGCCGGTACGGTGGAGTTTCTGGTGGACAAGTCCGGCCATCACTACTTCATCGAAATGAACCCCCGCATTCAGGTGGAGCACACCGTCACCGAAATGATCACCGGCGTGGATATCGTCCGCGCCCAGCTGCTGGTGGCGGCGGGCTATCCCCTCAGCTGCCCGGAGATCGGCCTGACCTGTCAGGAGGACGTGCATTTCGACGGCTACGCCATCCAGTGCCGCGTCACCACCGAGGATCCCTCCAACAACTTCGCCCCCGATAACGGCAAGATCACCGCTTACCACTCCCCGGGCGGCTTCGGCGTCCGTTTGGACGGCGGCAACGTGGGCGTGGGCACCGTCATCTCCCCCTATTACGACTCTCTGCTGGTGAAGGTCACCAGCTGGGATCGCAGCTTCCCCGCCGTCTGCCGCAAGGCAGCCCGTGCCATCAACGAGGTGCGCGTCCGCGGCGTCAAGACCAACATCCCCTTTGTCACCAATGTGCTGGCCCACCCCACCTTCGTCAGCGGCCAATGCCACACCAAGTTCATCGACGAGACGCCGGAGCTGTTCGAGATCATGGATTCTCGTGACCGCGCTACCCGTGTGCTGCGGTATATCTCCGAAATTCAGGTGGCCAACCCCAACGCCGAGCGCCACCAGTACGATATCCCCCGCTTCCCTGAAGCCAGGGAGCCTCTTGGCCCCGGCCTGAAGCAGCTGCTGGATGAGAAGGGCCCCGAGGCCGTCAAGCAGTGGGTGCTGGATCAGAAGAAGCTGTTGCTGACCGACACCACCATGCGCGACGCCCACCAGAGCCTGCTGTCCACCCGTATGCGTACCCGCGACATGGTGAAGGGCGCCGACGGCATGGCCGATATCCTCCGCGACTGCTTCTCGCTGGAGATGTGGGGCGGTGCCACGTTCGATGTGGCCTACCGCTTCCTGCATGAGTCCCCCTGGGAGCGTCTGCGGCTGCTGCGGGAAAAGATCCCCAACATTCCCTTCCAGATGTTGCTGCGGGGCTCCAATCTGGTGGGCTACGCCAACTATCCCGATAACCTTGTCCGCGCCTTCGTGGAGGAGGCCGCCCAGCGGGGCATCGACGTGTTCCGCGTGTTCGACTCCCTGAACTGGGTGCCGGGCATGGAGGTGGCCATGGAGGAAGTCCTCCGCCAGAACAAGCTGCTGGAGGCCACCATGTGCTACACCGGCGACATTCTGGACGAGACCAGAGACAAGTACACCCTGAAATACTACGTGAATCTCGCCAAGGAGCTGGAGAAGCGGGGCGCTCACATGCTGGCCATCAAGGACATGTCCGGCCTGCTGAAGCCCTACGCCGCCAAGAAACTGGTGTCCACCCTAAAGCAGGAGGTGGGCCTGCCCATCCACCTGCACACCCACGACACCACCGGCAATCAAGTGGCCGCTCTGCTGATGGCCGCCGAGGCCGGCGTGGACGTGGTGGACGTGGCCTGCGCACCGATGGCAGGCCTTACCAGCCAGCCGTCTCTGGATGCTGTTGTGGCCGCCCTCCACGGTACAGAGCGGGATACCGGCCTTGACCTGCGCCGCGTGCAGGAGCTGAGCAACTACTGGGCCGACGTGCGCCTGCGGTACGAGAGCTTCGACCACGGCCTGAAATCCTCCACCACCGATATCTACCGCTACGAGATCCCCGGCGGTCAGTACACCAACCTCCGTCCGCAGGTGGAGTCTCTGGGTCTCGGCGACCGGTTCGAGGAGGTCAAGGAGATGTACAAGACCGTCAATGACATGCTGGGCGACCCCGTAAAGGTGACGCCCTCCTCCAAGGTGGTGGGCGATCTGGCCATCTTCATGGTGCAGAACGACCTGACGCCGGAGAACATCGTCCAGCGGGGCGAGGCGCTGGCCTTCCCCGATTCCGTGGTGTCCTACTTCAAGGGCATGATGGGTCAGCCCGCGTGGGGCTTCCCGAAAGACTTGCAGAAGGTGGTCCTGAAGGGCGAGCAGCCCATCACCTGCCGCCCCGGCAAGCTGCTGGCTCCCGTGGACTTCGATCAGCTCCAGCACGAGGTGGAACAGTTCCACGAGAACCCGGAGAAGAAGGATCTCATCTCCTACGCCATGTATCCCAAGGTATACGAGGACTTCTGCCGTCACCGGAAGGAGTACGGCTACATCACCCGCATGGGCAGCCATGTGTTCTTCAACGGCATGGCGCTGGGCGAGACCAACAAGATCAACATCGAGGACGGCAAGACGCTGGTCATCAAGTATCTGGGTCTGGGCGACCACAACAGCGACGGCACCATCAACGTCCAGTTTGAGCTGAACGGCATGCGCCGCGAGGTCACCGTCCGTGACCCCCACGCCTCCGAGCAGACCCGCCAGGCCACTCTGGCCGACGAGTCCGATCCTCTGCAGGTGGGCACCTCCATCCCCGGCATGGTGTCCAAGCTGTGCGTCAAGCAGGGCGACCACGTGGAAAAGGATCAGGTGCTCATCATCATCGAGGCCATGAAGATGGAGACTGCCATCACCGCCCGCACCGCCGGAACGGTCAAGTCCGTCCGGGTAAAGGAGGGCCAGCCCGTCAAGGCCAAGGAGCTGCTGATGGAGCTGGAGTAACGCTCCACATTCATAAAAATCACCCCAGCCTTATGCCGTTGGCATAAGGCTGGGGTTTTTCTCTTGCGCACTCTCCCCCTTTATGCTATGATAGTTCCATACTATATCGGGAGGTGCTTCCATGACGCCCAGCCGCTCCAACTACGACAAAGCCCGCGACGCCACGGCGGCGGTCTTTCTCCGCTACGATCAGGCTGCCATGATCCGCAAATTTGGCCTGTCCCACGACGCCGACGCCCTCTACATCACCTTTATTGGCCGCGATTACCGCGTCGACCGCCGCACCGGCGCTGTCACATGGGCGTCGGACACCGCCCACACCGCCAGCTATAACGAAGCCATGTCCATTTACGACGTGCTGTGCGATTCCCAGCCCCTGTGCCATCTGTCCCACGAGTGGGTCAACGTGGCCAGTCTCTGCTCCATTCAGGGCGGTACCTTGTCCAAGGACGGCGATTTTTTCAAGAACTCCTGCGCCCGGTTCTCCGGAGACGCCGCTGCGCTGGATCGCGCCTGCCGCGCACTGGGCGGTATCCCCCAGCCAAAGGGCGACGTGGCCTATCAGCTGCCCCTGTTCCCCTTTCTGCCGCTGATCCTGCGGTTCTGGGAGGCGGACGAGGATTTCCCCGCCAGCATGCAGGTATTGGTGGACAAAAATACGCTGAATTTTCTGCACTACGAAACGCTGATGCTCGCCCTCTCCCACCTGATGACCCGCCTGCAGGAGGAAAGTCAGGCCCCGTCGCAGTGAAAATTTGTTTCATCCCACCAACGGCGGTCTCCGGGAAGGCGGCCGCCATTGTGCGTTCAGCCGATTTTGCCCCCTTTGTGCAAATTGCCACTTGAATTGGAAAAAAATGTATGTTACACTCCGTTCAACTCTTTTGAAAGGACACAGCGGCAATGATGATGACTCCCACATTCACCAATATGACCGCTTACGCGCAGGGCTCCTGCGCTGTGTCCGCATGCTCCGACATGAACAGCATTATTCTGTCCTTGGACGCCGGCATTCTGCTGGCGTCCATTATTATTCTGCTGGTATTTGCCAGCTTCTTCACATGCCGGAACATGACGTCCCCTTCCCCCTGCCTGCCCTCGTAAGAACGACGACAGCTACAGCTGCAAGAGGCTCCGCCATCCGGCGGAGCCTCTTTTTTTCATAGATCCCTGTTCGCTTCTCCTGGCCAGCGAAGCGACGCCACCCCAACATCAAAAGAAAGTGAGAAAAATTCCTATGAGCTTCTTCAATTTCGTCATGGCACTCAGCCCCATCGTCGTGGTGCTGGTGGGCATTCTGGGCTTCCGCCAGTCCGCCAAGCGCGTCGCTCCCGTGGCTCTGCTGTGGACGCTTCTGCTGGCCTTTACGTATTTCAATGTCTCCGGCGCTTCCTTCAAGGACAACGTAGCCGTCTATGACGCCCTTCTCTGGAAGGGCATCAAGGAGGGTCTGAAGATCGTGCTAATGGTGTTCGGCGCCTTCGTGATCCTGAACCTGCTCCGTGATACCGGCGCCATCGACGAGGTGAAGGGCGCCATCGCCCGCATCAGTGACGACCGCCGGGTGCAGGTGGTCATCATCGGCATGATGCTCCCCATCTTTCTGGAGGGCGCGGCAGGCGCAGGCTCTCCCGCCGCCATCGCCGCTCCGTTTCTGGTGGCGCTGGGCTTTGACCCGGTGACCTCCATCGCGCTGGCACTGCTGGGCGACGCCACGCCCTGCTCCTGGGGCGGCGCCGGTCTGACCACCATCAACGGCGGCGCGGCCCTTACCGACGCAGGTCTCAGCACCGTGGCGCTGAACTCCGCCATGGTGGGCCGCATCCATATGTTCGGCGTGCTGGTGATCCCCTTTATCATGGTGGCCATGACCTTTGGCCGCAAGGGCTTCAAGGGCATCGTCCCCTACCTCTGCTTTGCCGGTGTGTCCACCGGCGCGGTGATGTTCGTCCTCTCCAACTTCGTAGGCGCGGAGGTCACCTCCATGGGCACCGGCCTTCTCTCCATCCTCCTCAGCGTGGTCTATGTGAAGGTGGTGGGTGTGAAAACGCCGGAGGAATACCGTTACCGCTTCACCAGTCAGGAGAAGAAGTACGGCCCGTTCCGTGCCATGTCCCCCTACATCTACATGCTGGTGCTGCTGCCCGCCGTCCGCTACGGCTTCCCCGCACTGGTGAAAAACGGCTTCGCCGTCATGTGCACCTTCGGCTATATCGTGTGGGTGGACGTGGTGATCCTGATCTGCGGCTTCCTTGGCGCAATGACGCTGAAAACCGGATGGAAGCAGTACGGCCAGATCTGCGCCAAGACCGTGGGTCACGTGATGCCGGTGCTGGTGACCATGGGCAGCCTGCTGGTGGTATCCTATATCATGCAGTCCCCCTCCACCGGCATGATGAACCTGCTGGCCTCTGACATTGCCGCCGTAGTGGGCCGGTTCTATCCTGCCGCCGCCGTGCTGATCGGTGCCAGCGGCTCCTTCATCACCGGTACGGGCCTCGGCTCCAACATCATGTTCGCCGACATGCACATTCAGGCGGCACAGGCCCTGGGCATGAACCCCATCACCGTGTTCGCCGGGCAGAACGCCGGCGCCTCGCTGGGCAACCTGATCTGCCCCAACAATACGGTAGCCGCCTGCGCCACGGTGGATCAGGTGGGCAACGAGAACAAGGTCATGAAGCGGACGCTGCCCGCCTTCGCCGTCATCCTTGTGATCTACATGGTGCTGACCTTGCTGTATACCTGCGTGTTATTCCCCCATTTCGGGGCTTAAATGCAAAATAATTACGATATTATCAAGTCGAAAGGATGGTTTTACCATGAAAAAACGTGTTCTCGGCGTCATCGGTCTGGGCCATGTGGGCGCCCATGTTGCTTACGCGCTGGCGGTGCAGGGCATCGCCGACGAGCTGGTACTTGTGGATCAGAACCAGCAGAAGCTGGCCAGCGAGGTACAGGATCTCCGTGACGCGGCGGCGTATCTGCCCCACCGCGTCACCGTCCGGGCCGGTGACTTCGCCGATCTGGGCGAGTGCGACGTGATCGTCAACAGCGTGGGCAAGATCGAGCTGCTGCGGGGCACCCACGACCGGGTGACCGAGATGGATTTCACCATCCCCGCCGTCCGGGGCTACGCGGAAAGGGTCAAGGCCAGCGGCTTTGACGGCGTGCTCATCAACATCACCAACCCTTGCGATATCGTCACCCGTGAGCTGGCGCTGGGGCTGGGATTGCCGAAGGGCCGCGTGTTCGGCACCGGAACCGGTCTTGACACCTCCCGCCTTCTCAGCGCTCTGGCCCGTCAGACCGGCGTGGATCACAAGTCCATCACCTGCTACATGCTGGGCGAGCACGGCAACCAGCAGTTCGCGCCCTGGTCCTGCGTCAGCTTCAAGGGCATGCCGCTGGACAAGTGGGCCGAAACGGACGAGCGCTTCCGCTTTGACCGTGACGCCTTGCAGAAGGAGTCCATCGGCGGCGGCTGGGTCACCTTCTCCGGCAAGTTCTGCACCGAGTACGGCATCGCCACCACCGCCGCCCGGATGGCCCACATCGTGCTCCACGATGAAAAGGCCATCATGCCCGCCAGCATGGAGCTGTGCGGCGAGTACGGCGAAAGCGGTCTGTTCGCCGGCGTGCCTTGCGTCATCGGCGCAAACGGCGTAGAGGAGGTGGTGGAGCTGCCCCTCACCGACGAGGAAAAGGCCACCTTCCACCAGTGCTGCGAGGGCATCCGCCACAATATGGAGCATCTGAAAGAGATCTGATCTTACCAATCTGATTTTGCGAAAAGGAGACGATTTTATGAATATCACCGTTACGAAGAATCCCCATTCCGGCACCTTGCCCCCCTCCAACCAGCTGGGCTTCGGCACTGTGTTTACCGACCACATGTTCGTCATGGACTACACCGAGAAGGACGGCTGGCACAACGCCCGCGTCGTCCCCTACGGCCCCATCGCTCTCTCCCCCGCCGCCAGCGTTCTCCACTACGGCACCGAGGTATTCGAGGGCCTGAAGGCCTACCGTCGCCCCGACGGTGAAGTGCAGCTGTTCCGCCCCTGGGAGAACATCGCCCGGCTGAACCGCTCCTGCGAGCGTCTGGGCCTGCCTCAGGTGGATCCTGACGATGCGCTGCAGGCCATCAAGGAGGTGGTCCGCGTGGATCAGGACTGGGTGCCCAGCGACCCCGGCACCAGCCTGTATATCCGCCCGTTCCTGTACTCCACCGACCCCACGCTGGCGCTGCACGGCGTCCACGAGGCCTCCTTCGTCATCATCCTCTCCCCCTCCGGCAGCTACTTCAGCGACGGTTTGAAGCCTGTGCCCATCATGGTGGAGACTGAGGATGTCCGTGCCGTTCGCGGCGGCACCGGCGAGGCCAAGTGCGGCGGCAACTACGGCGCGGCCAACCGTGCCGGTGAGCGGGCCGAGGCCAAGGGCTACTCTCAGGTACTGTGGCTGGACGGCGTGGAGCGCAAGTACGTGGAGGAGGGCGGCGGCATGAATGTCATGTTCAAGATCAATGGCACCGTCGTCACCCCCGCCCTGACCGGCTCCATCCTCCGGGGCGTCACCCGCAAGTCCGCCATCGAGCTGCTCAAGAGCTGGGGCATGCCGGTGGAGGAACGTCTGCTGAGCGTGGACGAGCTGTTTGAAGCTGCACGCACCGGCGCTCTGGAGGAGGCGTGGTGCATCGGCACCGCCGCCGTGATCTCCCCCATCGGCGCACTGGGCTGGGATGATGTGCGCTACGAGGTCAACAACGGCCAGATTGGCGCATTGTCTCAGAAGCTCTATGACGAGCTGACCGGCATCCAGTGGGGCACCAGACCCGATCCCTTCGGTTGGACGTGCCGCGTGTCTGAGTAAGACGATCGATATAACTATGGAACCCTATACGCCCGCACGCCCCACGTGCGGGCGTATATACGTTCTGCATCTGCACGCTTCTGCATGTTTATCGGTACATTATTCCCTTTTATCGGTACATAAACCGCCTTTATGGGGGCGGATTTTCCCCTTTACCGGGTTGATTCCGGCCGCTTATTGGGGTATACTGAATTATTCACACGAAAAAGGAGGTCTGCCGTATGTCTCTCTCCCCCATCCGCGCCCTTACGCTGGAGGTACCGGAGTCCATCGATCTGCGGCAGGCCGCCCGCTATCTGGGTGCGCCGGGCGAACCGGACAGCGGCACGCTGGCGCTGCTGAAGCGGTGTGCCCCGCCCCTGCTGCGTTCCGCCATGCCGAAAGCCGTCTGGCGAACGGCGGATACCGCCGCATGGGACGAAGCCGGTATTCTGCAAGGAGCGGACATTCGCCGCCATTTGGCGGACTGTCCGCAGGCCATTTTGCTGGCGGTGACGCTGGGGCCTATGGTGGACAGTCAGATCCGCCGCTCCGCCGTGGGCGATGTGGCGGCGGGAGCGGCGGCGGACGCGCTGGCCTCGGCGCTGGCGGAGCAGATGGCGGACGCCGCCGAAGGCCAGCTGCGGCAATGGGCGGCAGAACAGGGGCTTTTCCTCACCGGGCGGTTCTCCCCCGGCTACGGCGACTGGCCCATCAGCCTTCAGCCGCTGCTGGCTGAGACGCTGGACACGGCGCGGCAGATCGGGCTATATGTAACGGATACCTATTTAATGACGCCGCGCAAAAGCGTGACAGCGCTGCTGGGCGTCAGCGATCACCCGGTCAGGGGACAACTGGCGGGCTGCGGACACTGTGTGCTCCGGGCCAGATGCAACTATCGAAAGCGAGGGATCACCTGTGCAGAGCAATGAACTTTTCACCCAGCGCCACACCATTCTGCTGGACGGCGGTATGGGCACCATGCTGCAGGCCGCCGGGCTGAAGCTGGGCGCACGGCCGGAGGAGCTGAACATCACCGATCCGGAGACCATCCAGCGGATCCACGGCATGTACGCGGCGGCAGGCAGCCGCATCATCAACACCAATACCTTCGGTGCGTCGGGCCACAAGCTGGCAAAAAGCCCCTACACCGTGGAGGAGGTCATCGCCGCGGGTGTGGCCTGCTGCAAAAAGGCCTGCGCCCCCTACGGCGCACTGACGGCGCTGGATATCGGCCCGCTGGGCGAGCTGCTGGAGCCCAACGGCACGCTGCCCTTTGAGACGGCGGTGGCGGAATTTGCCCGGATCGTCCGGGCGGGCGCGGCGGCAGGCGCCGATCTGGTGATGGTGGAGACCTTTACCGATCTTTACGAATTAAAGGCCGCCCTGCTGGCGGTGAAGGAAAACTGCAAGCTTCCGGTGCTGGCCAGCATGAGCTTTGAGGCACGGGGCCGCACCTTCACCGGCTGCACGGTGGAGAGCTTTGCCGCCACGGCACGGGGACTGGGCGCGGACGCGCTGGGCATCAACTGCTCGCTTGGCCCGCAGGAGATCTTCCCCATGGCGAAGCGGCTGGCTGAGTCGCTGCCCGGCGACTTCCCGGTGTTCGTGAAGCCCAACGCCGGTCTGCCCCGCGCCGACGGCAGCGGCTACGACATCACGCCGGAGCTGTACGCCCGGCAGATGGAGCCTTACCGGGAGCTGGGACTGTTTGCGGCGGGCGGCTGCTGCGGCACCACACCGGATTTCATCCGGCTTTTGAACGATGTGTTCCGGGACTGCGTGCCGGGACGGGCGGCCCACGCCATGCCCTCGGTGATCTGTTCTCCCGTGGAGTGCGTCACCGTAGACGGCGTGACCGTGGTGGGTGAGCGTATCAATCCCACCGGCAAAAAGCGGTTCCAGCAGGCGCTGCGGCAGGGCGACATGGACTACGTGCTGGAGCAGGCCGTGTCTCAAGCCGAGGCCGGAGCGCAGATTCTCGACGTGAACGTGGGCACCCCGGAGGTGGACGAGCCGGCCATGATGGAGCAGGTGGTGAAAACCCTGCAAAGCGTGGTGAGCCAGCCGTTACAGCTGGATTCCACCAACTTCGAGGCGCTGGAACGGGGCCTGCGGGTCTATAACGGCAAGCCCATCGTCAACTCCGTCAACGGCGCACCCGCCGTGCTGGAGCATGTGCTGCCGTTGTGCAAAAAGTACGGCGCGGCGGTGATCGGTCTGACGGTGGACGGGGCGGGCGTACCCTCCGGCGCGGGGGGGCGGGTAGCCATTGCCCGCCGTATCCGCGACGCAGCGCTGGACGCGGGCATTCCCCTTGAGGATATCTATATCGACTGTCTGGCGCTGACCGCCAGCGCCCAGCAGGAGGACACGCTGGCCGCCGTGGAGGCGCTGGAGCGGTGCAAGAAGGAGCTGGGGGTGCGCACCATTCTGGGCGTGTCCAACATCAGCTTCGGTCTGCCCTGCCGGGCCTATCTGAACACCATTTTCCTGACGCTGGCCATCCACGCGGGGCTGGATCTGGCGATCATGGATCCGGCCAGTCAGGAGATGATGGCGGCCATCTACGCCTACAACGTGCTGTCGGGGCGGGACAAGCAGTGCGCCGCCTATGTGGAGCGGTATGCGGGCCGTGTGCCCACGGCCACGGCGCTGGCCAAGATCATGCAGAGCGCCTCCACCGGCGGCGTCACCTACGGCGGCAGCGCCAACGCCGCCTACGCGCCGCTGATGAAGGCGGTGGAGCAGGGGCTGAAGGGCGAGGCGGCCACCGCCGCTCGGACGCTGCTGCGGGAGAAGGAGCCGCTGGAGCTGGTGGACGGGGCGCTGATTCCGGCGTTGGACGCGGTGGGCGCCAAGTACGAAAACGGCACGCTGTTCCTGCCCCAGCTGCTGCAGGCCGCCAGCGCCGCCCAGAGCGCCTTTGACGAGGTGAAGACCGCCATGGCCGCCAAGGGCGGTGAGGGCGCGGGAAAGGGACGCATCGTGCTGGCCACCGTTCACGGTGACGTACACGACATCGGCAAGAACATCGTGAAGGTGATTCTGGAGAACTACGGCTTCGAGGTCATTGATCTGGGCCGGGACGTGCCGGTGGAAGCGGTGGTGGACGCCGTGCGGAACAAGGATGTGCATCTGGTGGGACTGTCGGCCCTGATGACCACCACATTGAAAAGCATGGAGGAGACCATCGCCGCACTGCGGCAGGCCCAGCTGCCCTGCAAGATCATGGCGGGCGGCGCGGTGCTGACGCCGGAATACGCCAAGAAGATCGGCGCGGACTACTACGCCAAGGATGCCAAGCAGAGCGCCGACATTGCCAAGAGCTTTTTCAGCGTGGGGTAATTAGCTTGCCAAAAAAGCTTCGCAGAATTCGCCGCCCGGTATGGCGGCGAACAGATTAAATCATTTTTTGCCGCGACATGTGCGTGGCAAAAAATACTTTGCGCGGAGAGAGTGTTTTTTCGCCCATTTATGGGCGAAAAAACACGGGTCGGAGCGATTCTTATTTTATCCAAAAGGGCATAGCCCTTTTGGATAAGTTGAAAAAGGAGCGGCACAGCCGCTCCTTTTTTCTCTTTCCTTTATTCTACTTCCGGTAAACTTGCCGCCGCCATGGACTGTCCTACCCGGCGGAACCGCTCGTCCGGCAGTGTGACGGATATCTCCAGTGACGGATATTCCTCCGCCAGCACCCGGCGGCAGGCCGACACGATCTGTTCGCCGCCCACACCGGAGGCCACGCGGCCCAGCACCAGAAGGTTTTGCAGGTCGTACACCGCGGCGTACAGCGGCAGGGTGTGGCCCAGATACACGCCGATATCCCGTAAGACCGTCAGCGCGGACTCCTCTCCCCGCTCCGCCCGCCGCTGCACCGCCGCCAGCTTTTCCGCCGGGGTCAGGCCCTCGTCCAGCGGGATACCGGCGGCAGCGGCCAAGCGGATCACGGCATCCTGTGAGAAATACTGGCTGCCTACGCCGCTATCCCCCGACCAGGCGTCCCGTGCCGCGTGGTCATTCAGATCCACCGGGGCAAAGGCCAGCTCGTTGAACCAGCCGGACACGCAGCCCGCGCCGTCCACGTAGCCCACCGCCTCGCTGGTGCCCATGGCAAGGCCCATGATCCGCCCGGTATGCAGGCTCATGGCTCCGGCCAGCGCCGTCACATCGCCGTCATTGGCCACCACGATAGGCACATTGCCCATGGCGGCGGCCGCCCGGTCATAGATGGTTTTCACCTCGGCGCGGCGCTCTGGCGGCACTTTGATGAACAGCGACGACACCATGGGCGCGTTGCCCAGAAAGACACCGGCGGAGGACACGCCGATGGCGTCCACACGGGGCAGCTTTGCCGCCGCGGCACGGAAGGCGGAGAGAACACCCTGATAGTGATATTCGGGGTCGGCGTGGGTCTTGGGGTGCCAGACCACCTCCTCGGAATACACCGTCTGGCCGTCGATGACGGCGGAGACCTTGCGGTCGGAGCCGCCGGCATCAAAGCCGATGCGGCAGCCGTTGAGATGGCCGCCCAGCTTTCGAGGACTGCTGCTGGCGGCGGGGAAATCCCGCTCTGCTACGGCTTCCAGACGGAAGGGACGCTCGAACACCGTCTCCATGAAGTCCACGTCGAAGGCCCGCTGTCCGCCGGGGCGGTAAACGCGCCGCAGCTCGTCGGCCAGCTCATCGCAGCCGCAGAGGCAGACCCGCCAGCCGCCTACGCTCCACAGCAGCAGCTTGACGGTGCGCTCCAGAAACCGCAGGTCGGCTTCCCGGTACAGGCCGCCACGCAGGCGGGTATCGAACACCGCCGTCTGGCCGTCCTGCCACTCTATGGCGATACGGATGGGGTGCGCCGCCTGCGCCAGATACGCCTGCCGCCACGGGGCAAAGGGAAGGAAGTCCCCGTCCAGCGCGGGACGGTTTTTGAGGGAATACTCGATGCCGCAGTATGTCATGGCGTCCACTCCTTCCGGCGGCGCGAAACGCCGCGCGCTATTGGCAACAGCATACACCAAAAGCGGGGCAAAAGGCAAGCCCCGCCGCCATGCATTGAGAGAAACCGGGGCGTTTGCCGTTACGGCAAACGCCCCGGTTGGGTCTTATTTGGTTTGCAGGGCTTCCTTCAGCGTGCGCCAGCCCAGCACCGCGCACTTGACGCGGGCAGGCATGTGGGCGATATCCCGGAGGGCGGACGCCTCCTCCAGACTGTCGATCTCCTCCTCGGTTGCTTCGCCCTGGATCATCTTCAGGAACGTCTCGCCCAGCTTCAGGGCGGCGTCCTTCTGCTTCCCCACGATCATGCCCAGCATGATATCGGCGGAGGCCTGGGAGATGGCGCAGCCGTCGCCTACGCTGCTGCGGAAGGTGCTGACGCCGCCGCTCTTGCTGATGGAGCGGGTATTCATATAGGAGCTTGTGTTTTTGCCTACGTGAACCACCTTCGCGCCGGTATCCAGATCCTGTCCGGCTCCGGCAAAGGTGACGCCGGTGAACTCCATGCGGGAATTGTCGCCCTTGAGGATGCTCATGGGGTACAGGCAGCCCACATGGGAGCCGAAGGAGCCGGACACCCATTCAATGACGCCGCCCTCCTCCACCAGCGCCCGCTTGGTGTTCAGGTTGTACATGTTCTTCGACCAGTTTTCGATGGTGGAGTACCGGAGCTTGGCCCCTTTCTTCACATACAGCTCCACGCAGCCGGCGTGGAGGTTGGCCACGTTGTACTTGGGGGCGGAGCAGCCCTCGATAAAGTGCAGACTGGCGCCCTCGTCCACGATGATGAGGGTATGCTCGAACTGTCCCGCGCCCTTGGCGTTGAGACGGAAGTAGGATTGCAGAGGGATGGACAGGTGGACGCCCTTGGGCACGTACACAAAGGAGCCGCCTGACCACACCGCGCCGTGCAGCGCCGCGAACTTATGGTCATGAGGCGTTACCAGCTTCATGAAGTACTTGCGCACCATGTCGGCATATTCGCCCTTCAGGGCGCTCTCCATGTCGGTATACACCACGCCCTCGGCGGCCACGGAGTCCTTTACATTGTGATACACCAGCTCGGAGTCGTACTGGGCTCCCACACCGGCCAGCGACTTCCGCTCGGCCTGCGGAATGCCCAGCCGCTCGAAGGTCTCCTTGATATCCTCCGGCACGTCCCTCCAGTCGTTGCGCATTTTGGTGTTGGGGCGGACGTAGGTGGCGATGTGATCCATGTCCAATCCCTCGATGGAGGGGCCCCAGTTGGGGAGCTTCATCTCGTTATAGATCTGGAGGGATTCCAGACGGAACTGCTGCATCCACGCAGGGTCGTTCTTCTCCTGGGAGAGCTTTTCCACGATCTCCGGCGTCAGGCCGGACTCCATGCGGTACGCATCGTGCTCCTCGTCCCGGATATCGTAGACGCTGCGGTCTACGTCCTCTACATAGGTTTTTTCCTTGAAATCTGCCATATCAGGAGCCTCCCGGTTCAATCGTCCTTCAGGCTGCCGAAGCCCTTTTCGTTGATCTCATTCACCAGTTCCGCGCCGCCGTTCCGGACAATGACGCCCTCCTCCATCACGTGGGCCGCGTCCACATGGAGGGTCTCCAGAATGCGGGTGGAGTGGGTGATGGTCAGCAGCGAGCCATGTGTCCGCTCACGGAACAGGCGGACGCCTTCGCTGACGGCACGGACGGCGTCCACGTCCAGACCGGAGTCCGTTTCATCCAGAATGGCCAGCTTGGGCGCCAGCATCAGCATCTGTAAGATCTCGGCTTTCTTCTCGCCGCCGGAGAAGCCTTTCCTTTTCTTCCACCCGGACATGCAGGTCTTTAACTTCCAAAAGTGCCTTACTCATATTACATCACCTTATCTTCTTTCCGCGCCGCATTGTCCGGTGTTGTTTCGTTTCCGCGCATAAACTGCGCCAGCGTATGGTTGTCGATGTAGGAATTGATCTGATCCTCCAGCCCCTGCCAGAAAAGCCGGGCGTCGCAGTCGCAGGAGCTGCCGCACCCCGCGCCCTCCTCGGACTGGCACGCAATGGGCGACAGGTCGCCCTCCACCGCCCGGAGAATTTCGCCCACGGGGTACTCCTCGGGAGGACGGGTCAGGCGGTAGCCGCCGGAACGGCCTACCGTACCCTCTACCAGCTCGGCGCGGCTCAGGGCGGCCATGATGCTTTCCAGATACTTTTTGGAGAGCTGCTGCCGCTGGGCAATGTCCCGCAGACAAAGCCACTCTCCGCCGCCGTGCTCCGCCATATCCAGCATGACACGCAGCGCGTAGCGCCCTCTGGTTGAGATCATCATGGGAAATACCTCGCTTTCAATTACCTACCTTGCAAGTAGGGATCGTAAGCTGAAATTCCTACTATGTCAATAGGTTGATTGGAAAAATTTTTAGGGGAGGGAAAATACGGCGCTTTGTCGGGTGCTCCGGTATTTCTCTCCCCCGGTGCGCATAGGCTGGACACCAGAAAGGATGGGGATCGTATGAAGAAATCACGGGTGCGGGTATTCCTGCTGCATCGGCGGCTGCTGGCGGTGCTGTGTACGCTGGCGGTGGCGGCGGGCATCTTTTATGTGACGTTGTATCCCGCGTCACAGGCCGCGGCGGCTTCCACACGGCAGCTGCCTATCTATTCGGTGGAGCGCAAGGAGAAACTGTGCAGTATTTCCTTTGACGCGGCGTGGGGTGATGGGAAAATGCGGCAGTTCAGTTGCTGAACTGCCGCACTTTGTTTCATATCATGCTTCGTTTCTCGAATTCAGCTCATAGGTACACAGGTAGAACAGGAACGAGGTCATCTGATAACGGTTGATGCGGGTGT
>ERZ825670.2312-NODE-2312-length-18276-cov-5.335766_pt1 | contig 18276 bp, 16 predicted proteins | sample MGYA00519929_ERZ825670 | MGnify/ENA primary metagenome ERZ825670 (study PRJEB31778, sample SAMEA3449207) | human gut metagenome | biome: human gut; feature: human-associated habitat; material: faeces | place: United Kingdom | collected 2010/2012 ...
CGTTTAGAAACGATGTAAATATAATTGATTTATTTTTGATTTATTGTGTTTTTTAGTTCTTTTTGTGCCGCTTTTTTCAAACTGTCGGCATCGTGAATTATTGTTTTATCATAGCAATGGCTGAGTGCTTGGGTTAAACCTAAAAGAATAAATATATTTATAATTTGCTTAGGTGAATTAAATATATAGTCTGTTAAACCGAAAAGCAAGTACATCATCATTGATGTGAAAATGCAAAATACAAGTGTGAATTTTTTGCCGTTATTAGCGTTTATTTCAAGTAATTTGCCAAATGCGCATACTAAAACGGTGAATAATAATGCTAAGCCGATAACACCGAGTTCCACCCAAGTTTCAAGTACGAAGTTATGACCGTGCGGTTTATCAAGGTGATAGGTGTTTAATAGTATTTGACCTGTTCTTTCAATTCCGAAGCCTGTGCCGATAATAAATGGTAAAGCATGGTGGAATATATAATCGAGCAAGCTTCCCCAAATTTTTAAATGGGCGGCTGATGATTTTACAGCTTCGCTTCCTGCACCTCTTGCTTTAAATATAATACCATATCTTGTTAATAAAGACGGAATAATTACAAGTACGGTAGGTACAAATATTTCAAGAAGCGGCTTTTTGTGCTGCTTAAATAATACTATGAACATAAACAGCCATCCGGCAATTGCAATAACACATCCGCCGCGTGTTAATGTTGCACTTATGCCGCCGCTGATAAGCACATTCATCATAAAATATAAAATCTTATGCTTTTTACCTTTTGTGTTTAAGAAAAGATATATTGATATTGGATATACAATCATTAAATAGGTCGCCAAAAGATTTGGGTTTGAAAAAAATCCGCTTGCTCTTGAATCCCACCAAAGTGTTGTATCAATATCAAATGGCAGCCAAGTGTAAACAGCTTTGTCAAGCGGTTTGTAAAAAGGTGTTACAAATACCTGCGATTTTTTTATGTAATCATACTTGAATAATGTGTATGAGCATATTTGCAGTATTGCAACAAAACCGTTTATTGCGCCTGAAAGGGACATTGCAGCTAAAATTCTGTCGATTTTCTTTCGTGTTCTTACAAGGTTATTTATCATAACCTGAATTAAAAACAATCCCCACCATAAGCCTGCTGTGGCTAAAGTTGAAAACTTTGTTGTTGACCAAAGAGTACTTACTAATGAGTATCCCATAAAAGCTATCATAAGCTTGCCGAGTGTTCCGACTTTTGCTTTCTTGCCTTCGTGTGACCATTGTACTTTGAATACTATAAAGCCTATAAAAAGTATAAACGGACTTACATATTCCGGCAATATTGGAAACAAAAATATAGTTGCAAGGAGCCAACACCAACCGGGATTGGTTTTATACTGCTCCCTCAAACTGATTAACTTTTCTTTCATAATTATGAATCCTCAATGTTTTTATTAAATAATTATAGAATTAAATATTTATATTTTAGTACATTTCTACTTGTAATTACAGTTTCTCCTAAACCTTTTTCTATATCTTCTCTTGCAACTTTTGCTGTGTGTCCTCCCATTTTTGCAATCTTTTGATTTTCTTTTAATCCATAAGGTTTATGTTTTTTTACAAGCTCTCTTGTTGCAATTTCTCCTAAATCAGTTAATGCAATTTCTATATCTGTCATATTATCTCTTAATGATTCCTTTCTAAGGCCCTTGTATTCTTTATATTGTGAAGCTTTCATTCCTGACCACTCTTGATATATTTCATTTGTAAGTATTCCATATTCATAATTTTGCTCGATACCATTTTCTTTCCAAACATCAGTTAATTTACGTCTGTCCACAACTCCAGTCATTCTGGCTTTAATCCAATTATCATCATATCCGCGACTTCTATAATAATCTACTGCACGATTCACTGCAAGTTCTGGGTCAAAAACTTCGTCAATTCTATCATTGCCCATTTTGGCAAGCCAAAGCTTAAATGGTTCTGCTTTTGGACTTGGAATTGATTCAATAAGCCTTAATATCCCTTTTGTATTTAACGCGTCTGTTTCACGCATTTTTCCATCATTGGCTTTCATTTTCAACTGTACGATATTTTCGTACAGTTGACTTCCTTCTTCTGTTAACTTTCTTTTTAAATCTGACCAATATCTTTTAGGCACATTACTATTAGTCAACGCTCCTATAACATCAACAACACTAAAATAGTATTCTTCTTTTTCACTATCCCAAACACTTCTTATTTCACTTTGTTCAAAAAGATTTGAAATTGTTTCCAATTTACTTTTATTTTCCATTAAGCATCATTCCTTTATAAATTTATTATTATATGTAAATTATATCGAAAATATTTATTTTTTTCAACCAAATTTTCGCTATTAAAGAAATTTTTTATAACATTTATATGCTGTATTTTTAAATGCAAAATCCTCGTCTAAAAGAGTACTTCCAATAATTTTTATCGGAAGTACTCTCTTCTTAACTTTTTATTTAATAATTAAAATTCAATTCAAAAGCAAACTTTTTATAATTCCTGAAATTTAGCTTTTTTTCTAATTGTTGGAAGGCTCTTATATATAATTTTAAAACATGAGAACTTTTCTAATTCATTGTCTTCCAAGCAATCCAAATAAATATCTAACTCTTCTAGGTTTTTACATGCCGAAATTATAGCTGGATGCAAGTTAGTTTCAAACATCAATTCAATTCCTAACAGTATAGCACTTTTCTTTGATTTTCCTTCTTTTTTATACATCAAATTATAGCCTTCTCTAAATCGTGCTCTCATAGAGTTTTTATATTTTTCTATTGGTAATATATATTTTTCTTCAATAACATCTGATATCTTTGTTCCTCGGTTTTGTAAAACCTCATTTTTTACATCTTCTTTAGTATATGGCAAGTAAACCTTTCCATCCTCTTCAGATATCACAAGTGTATTATTATCTTCTAAATTATTTTCAATTACTTTTTCTTCGTCTATCTCAAAAACTAATCCATCTTCATATGCAAATATTTCTGTCAAATTTGTAAGTTTAAAATTAACTTCATTATTCTTTCTTTCTAAATTATCAATCACATAATTAATTTTAAAATCTTGGTTTGTTGTTATTTCATAGTTTTCACCCTGTTTCTCTAAAAGTATGTATGATTCTCCCGAAACAATTCTCAACATAGGGTCTCTAACTATTACATACGAAGTTGCATTTATATCTGTATATATATTATATTCTGTTTTTTGTAGCTCTATTTTGTATCTACTTTTCTTTAACACTATTTCTGTCAAATCATTTTCTGCATGTATTTTTATTTCACTTGGTTTTCCCTCTACTACTTCTATTTTTCCATCTCTAATTTTCTCATTTGTTGTTTGATCATCTTCAATATTTTGATATTCTTGGTCTTTTGTGGAATCTTCATTATCCAACTCTTCTAAATTATTTAAGCTATATATATCATCTATTTGTGACTTAGAGGTAGTGCGTGCCTTGGTTGTTGCACGTGTTTTAGCTCTTGTTGTCTTTTTCGCTTTCTTAGTTTCTATTTTTTCAGTCTCTTCTATTTCATCAACTTTTTCTATTTTCTCCACGTTTTCTGCTTGAACTGGTTCTTCTTTTATATCTACATCTTCTACTTTTTCTATCTCTTCAATCTTACTATTTTTTCTTGTCTTAGTAGTCCCTTTATTGCTTTTGGCAGTTTTACTACTTTTTATTCCCTCTTCAATCTTGGCAAGTTTTCTTTTTGGTTTGTTTTCTATAACCTCTTCTGCATCTTTTAGCCATTTATTAACATTTCCAAATATCTCGTCAATCTCATCTTCGTCGTCTTCTATTTTTATTATATTGTCTTCCTTTTTTGCTCTCGTTTTCTTTTTGGTGCTTTGAGCTTTGGCTTTTGAAGCTTTTTTTGGTTTCTCTTTTTCATCATGTTGTGTAAATTGTTCAGTATTTTGATTATCTTGCTCTAACTCTAAGTCTATTTTATATATATCATCTTTTTCAACTCTAGCTTTTTGTTTTTTATTATTAATTTCTGTATCTTTGGTTTCTTTTAACAATTTACTAGCCATTTTAACCTCCTGTCTTTAGTATTTTTCGATAACTATTTCTTTAATTATACATCATTTTCCACCTAATCTCAAGCACTTTTATGTTACATTTTAATTACATTTGTAATATTTCTGTAATACTAAGGGACATATGGGGTCGGTTCCATTTTTGCCCTTTTTATTTTTTATTCAAAAATACTAATATAAATATAAACTTTAAATAAAATGACGAATGTGATTGGAAAAACTTTAGAAATTCTATGTAATTTTATGGAAATAGTTCATGAGAATGAAAGGGTGCCATAAAATAAGTTAGAATTTCTTAAGTTTTGAAATAAGCCGAGGAATGAAATGCAAAGTTTATATTTATATTAGCATTTATAACTGAAACAAAAGGGCAAAAATGGAACCGACCCCGAATGACCCTTGGGCCAAAAAGGAACCGACCCCAAATTGCCCACCATTGCTCCAAAGGTCAATAACTGAACCGACCCCATATGTCCCAGTCAAAAAGCCGACATGCATTTTTTCAAATACATATCGGCTTTTATTTATCTTTAGTAAATTACATTTTATAAACACACTAATCTTATGGAGTAACTTCACCTTTTGAACCTATTGTAGCACCTTTAACTAGACCAATATTAACTTTTATTCCTCCACCATGTGATGCATAGTTAATACAGTCAACATCTTGACCCTCTAACCATACATATATTCTTATTCTACTAATTTTACTTGGAGCAATTCCAAATTTTGTTGTTCCATTACTTGTACTTACCAAATCTTGTACACCATCTTCAAGAGCATAATCATCTTCTGTTGATGCTTTAGCTGTTACTTTTGTTTGTAATACATATTGTTTTTGGACTTTTGTTTCGCTTCCATCCCATTTATATATATCATTTATTGTAGCTCCTTCTGAGCTCTCTTTTAGTGCATATGTTGGCATTTGTGTTGTTACATCAAATCCTTTTTTACCATTGTCAAGTGTTTTTGTTGCATACGCTGTAGAATCTGCAACAGACCATGTTATCATATTATTATTTGTAACTATGTATTCAGAATGTGCATTAGAATTTGGTTCCCAAATTGCAACATCTGATATATATGACGATACCGCTCCAACACCAACTCCTGCTGTTTCTTTAAGTATTGTAGCTTGATTAGCCATAACATCTGATGTTCCACTATATTTTACAAAAGCAACTCTTGCTGTGTTTTGTAATCCTGTATTAACTTTAGATGCATCCATAATTTCTAATGAAGAATCATAATTTAATTGCAATATATCATCTTGAGTATCATTTTTAGAAGAGTTCTTTAAAAATATGTCAAAAGCGAAATATCCAGGATAATCAGTTTTAGTAGCATCTGTTTGTTGTTCGTTCATTGGTTTAATCTCACTTAGTATTTTAGAATTTTCAATCTTTCCTCTAAGCATTTTTAAATCTGTCATAGTATTACTAGAAACAAGACCTAATGTTGATACTGGCAACATTTCTGTTGGTGATATATTATGATGTCCTGTATATGCATTGTCAATTATACTTAATTGTCCTTCTTCTTTACCCAATACAATTCCATTTGACCAGTTCTGTGCATCAAGAGAAATTTCCAATCCTTCTGCAACCTCTACAGTTCCTTGCAAATTTGTGATAGATACATTTTTCTGTGTTGAAAACCACGCATATGTTGATATTATAAACATTACAGCTGCTATCAATATTATAAAAAACATAGCATTCATCTCAGATTTTCTTTTGTTTTTTTGACTTTTTTCTTTCATTCCTCTCTCCCTTTCACATATTTATTTTCTTTTCGTTTTTTTATTCAATTTATTTTTATTTTACTATCTATTTTTTTGTTTGTCAACATTTTTCCTCTGTAATTATATTACATTTTCGTTACATTTTCGTTACATTTATAAAGGGACATTTGGGGTCGGTTCCGTTTTTTCCCAGGGCAAAATGGGGTCGGTTCCGTTTTTGCCCTTTTTAAATATTATATTTCGGTCTTTCCACATAGTGTGTATGTAATAATTTATGTGATCTATAACCTCCTGGCTCCTCCAAATACTCTGTATACACTTGCTTTACAACAGGATTTTCATGTGATTTTCTAATTACACTTTTTTCATCAATACTGTAAAGTGCATCTGCTCTTAATTTTCTCACATCAATTTCTCTTCTAATTTTTGAATTTTTGATTGGTTGGCCTCCACCCATCACACATCCTCCAGGGCATGCCATTATTTCAACAAATTGATAGTCTGCCTTTCCAGACTTAATTTCTTCCATAATTTCTCTTGCATTTGCTAATCCGCTTGCAGCAACCACTTTGATATCTTTTCCAGCAATATTTACTGTTGCCCTTTTTATTCCTTCTCCGCCTCTTACTTGTTCAAAATCTATCTTAGGCAAATCTTGACCAGTTAAGATATCTTGTGCTGTTCTTAATGCTGCTTCCATTACTCCTCCAGTTGTTCCAAATATCGCTCCCGCTCCAGTTGCTTCTCCCATTGGATTATCAAATGTGCTATCAGTAAGTTGAGTAAATTCTATATTAGCTTGTTTTATCATTCTTGAAAGTTCTCGTGTTGTAATTACATTATCAACATCATATAATCCGTTATTTTTCATCTCTTGTCTTTGTCTTTCAAATTTTTTAGCAATACATGGCATTACAGATACCATATAGATTTTCTTAGGGTCAATTCCTGATTTTTTTGCAAAATATGTCTTTACTAATGCTCCTAACATTTGTTGTGGCGATTTACAGGTTGATAAATGTGGTAATAATTCTGGGTAATTCATTTCTATAAATTTTACCCATCCAGGCGAACATGATGTTATCATTGGAAGATTATCATTTTCTTTGAATCTTTCTATAAATTCATTTGCCTCTTCCATTATTGTAAAATCTGCACCTGTATTCGTATCAAATACTTTGTCAAATCCTAGTCTTTTCAATGCTGTAACCATCTTGCCTGTTACATTTGTTCCAATAGGCATTCCAAATTCTTCTCCTAGTGCAACTCTTACAGATGGTGCTGTTTCAACAACAACATATGTGTCTGGATCTTTTAGTTTTACCCAAACATCATCTATTGTCTCTTTTTCGTGTAATGCTCCTGTTGGACATGCTTCTATACATTGCCCACAATTAGTGCAATTTACATCATTTAGGCTGTGGTCGCCAACTGTAGAAATACATGATTCAAACCCACGGTTAATACAATCAATCGCTCCTATTTTTTGGACTTTCTTACATGCAGCTACACATCTTCTGCATAATATACATTTATTAAAATCCCTTACAATCGATGGTGATACATTATCTATTTTATGTTTCGACATTTCTCCTGGAAATTCTACATGTAACACATTAAACTTTACAGCCAATGCTTGTAACTCGCAATTTCCTGAACGTGTACATGTTAAACAATCTTTTGCATGGTTTGAAATTATTAAATCTAATATTACATGTCTTGCCTCTAATACATTTGGTGTATGTGTATGTACTACCATTCCTTCTTCAACTGTTTGTATACAAGATGTTGCAAATCCTCGTCTTCCTTCAACCTCAACTATACACATTCTACAATCTCCAACTTCATTTATGTCCTTTAAAAAACATAATGTCGGAATATCTATTCCCGCATGTTTGGCCGCTTCTAGTATCGTCGTTCCTTTTTTAGCTTTTACTTCAACTCCATCTATTGTTAAATTTACTAAATTTTCTTCTTCCATTTTTTCCTCCTACTTTAGAGAAGGGCAATTTGGGGTCGGTTCCGTTTTTGCCCTTTCGCCATTTTTATATTAACTATCCTTACTTTCTTTTTCAATATCTTTAATTGATTTTCGGCTATTTAGCAAATTAATAAAAAGTTCAATTTCTATACTTAAAAACGCTAAATATGGTACATGTTCTTCAAGAACATATTCCCTTATTGTCTTTTCTGCTACAGTGTCTACTCTTGTTCTTTTTTCATATGTTGTATCATTTGTCATAATAATGTAATATACAAATATTATGGCAATCATAATCAATAATTTATTGCCTTTTTTATGTTTTAATTGTATAGCAAATGCTATGATTGAAACAATAAATAATATGCTTGCTATCAGTGTTAAAATCCTTGTATCACACTTTATCCAGAAACCTGGATTTCTGACATTCCATAAGTATGATAAATATACCCACGCAAACATATTTATAAGCATACAGATATTCAATACTCTGTATCTTCCTTTTATAAGATTTTCTATCAACATTACGATTGGTAATATAAATATTGATATATTTACAATTATAATCAATATTTCTGTCATTTTCATGTTAGATATCCTCCTTCTTTTGTTCAGGGACATTTGGGGTCGGTTCCGTTTTTGCCCTTTTGTTGTAATTTTCGCAAGGGCAAAATGGGGTCGGTTCCGTTTTTGCCTTCATCACATTTTTTTCTCTAGTTTCCGATTGCATGGAATGGACAATTTGTTAAACATGTTCCGCATTTTATACATTTTTCTTGATTAATTACTCTTTTTTCTCTTGCTTCACCTTCAATAGCACTAACAGGGCAATGCTTTTGACATAGTCCGCACCCCTTGCATTTTTCTGGATCTATTGTAATATTTGATAATGCTTTACATTCAAGTGTTTTACATTCTTTTTCTATGGCATGTTGCCTAAATTCTTCTTTAAAATATTTTAATGTGCTTATTACAGGATTAGGTGCACTTTGGCCCAATCCACATATACTTGCTTTTTGTATATTTACAGCTAGTTTCTCCAATTTATAGATATCATATTCTGTTCCCTCTCCTGAACACAATCTTTCTAGTATTTCAAGCATCCTTTTAGTTCCAATTCTGCAAGGTGTACATTTTCCGCAACTTTCGCTTACTGTGAATTCCAAATAAAATTTAGCTAAGCACACCATACATTTTGTGTCATCCATTACAATTAGTCCACCTGATCCCATCATTGATCCTATTATTTTTAAAGATTCATAATCGATTGGCGTATCCAAATGTTCTAAAGGAATACATCCACCTGATGGTCCACCTGTCTGTGCTGCCTTAAATTGTCTTCCATTTGGAATTCCTCCTCCAATGTCAAATACTATTTCTCTAAGTGTTGTTCCCATTGGAACTTCTACCAATCCTATATTATTTACATTTCCTCCCAAGGCAAATACTTTTGTTCCTTTTGAGGTTTCAGTTCCTATTGAGTTATACCATTCTGCTCCATTCAAAATTATTCTAGTAACATTTGCAAATGTCTCTACATTGTTAATTAGTGTAGGTTTACCCCAAAGTCCTTTTTCTGCTGGATATGGTGGTTTTACTCTTGGTTGCCCTCTTTTTCCTTCTATTGACTCTAAAAGTGCAGTTTCCTCTCCACACACAAAAGCACCTGCTCCTAGACGAACTTCTACATCAAATTCGAAATCTGTTTCAAATATATTTTTTCCAAGAATTCCATATTCTCTAGCTTGATCTATCGCTTTCTGGAATCTTTTTACAGCTATTGGATATTCAGCTCTAACATATATGTATCCTTTGTTTGCACCTATTGCAAATCCTGCAATCATCATTGACTCTAAAACTGAATGTGGATCTCCTTCAAGAATACTTCTATCCATAAATGCTCCTGGATCTCCCTCATCTGCATTGCAAACAACATACTTTTGGTCAGCTTCGTAGGCTTTTGTTAATTCCCATTTTTTTCCCGTTGAAAAGCCTGCTCCACCACGTCCACGCAATCCTGAATCTTTAATGATTTTTATGACTTCGTCTGGTGTCATCTCTCTTAACACTCTTTCTAATGCTCTATATCCATCAAATGCAATATATTCATCTATACATTCTGGATTTATTACACCACAATTTTTTAGTGCAATTCTCTTTTGCATTTTATAAAAATTCAAGTCGTCTAATTTGTTTACTATTTTTCCATCTATGTCTTTGCATAATAATCTTTCAACAGTTTTCCCTTCTATAATGTGTGTTTGGATTATTTCTTGACAATCTTCTGGTTTTACATTTGAGTAAAATGTGTCTTCTGGTCTAATTATTACAATCGGACCTTTTGCACATAGCCCAAAACATCCTGTCATTATTACTCTAACATTTTCTATATTTTTTTCTTCTATAATTTTTCTAAAATTTGCTAATATTTCTGGTGATTTGGATGATGTACATCCAGTTCCATGACATACTAATATATGCTTTTCTCTTGTATCTGCATTTGTGTTTACTCTCAAATCTAATTCTTTTCTTTTTTCTTGTCTTATTTGATGTATTTCTTCTAGTGTTTTCATTTTTTTCCTCCTTTTGGGACATTTGGGGTCGGTTCCATTTTTGCCCTTGGGACATTCGGGGTCGGTTCCATTTTTGCCCTTTTAATTTATTCTTTTTGGCTTAACTCATCCAAAACTTGGTCAAGTTTTTGTACTGTAGCTTTGCCATACACCACTCCATTAACTGTAAACACTGGTGCTAAACCACAGGCCCCCACACATCTTGTTTCTTCTATTGAAAACTTCCCATCTTTTGTTGTTTCTCCAGACTCTATACTTAATCTTTCTTTTAATCTATCCATTATTTTCTGTGAACCTTTAACATAACATGCTGTTCCCAAACATACTGCAACATTATATTTCCCCTTTGGTTTTAGTGTAAATCTTGAATAAAATGTTACTACACCATAGATTTCTGCCATTGGTACATCTAAAAAATCTGACAACACTTTTTGAGCATTCATCGGCACATATCCATAATGTTCTTGCACTTCATTCAACATCTGAATCAAATTATTTTTTATTGGTTCATATTCATTACATAATTTTTCTAAAAATTCATCTTTTCCATTACAACCACATTCGCATTTTATTTCATATTCGCTATTTTTCTCCTCCATACAATCTCCTCCTATGTTATTATATTTGCATTATATCAAAGTATTATTTTTAAAACAAGATTTTTTTCGACTTTTTTTATTGCCATAATTTGCTAATAGATAATATATTCAATAAAAACCATTAATTAGAAAAATTTATAGCTTTTTTCGAAATTATATGTTATACTATATAATCATTGGGGAGAAAGAAGGTGAAAAATGAGTAGAGCTTTAAGAGTATTAGGCTATTCCCAAATTTATCATATTATATTAAAAGGTATAGACAATCAGGATATTTTCTATGATAGTCTGGACAGAAATTTTTTTCTAAAACTATTCTCAATTACAAAAGCGAATTTTAATTATTGTGTTTATGCTTATTGTTTAATGACAAACCATGTTCATATGGTAATCAAATGTGACAATTCCCTTTTATCAAAATCAATTCAAAGTTTAGTAGTAAGATATGTTCATTATTTCAACAAGAAATATTCGCGAACAGGCTCTTTATTTCAAGATAGATTTAAAAGTAAAAATATTGAAACTCTAAAATATTTCCTAGAAGTATGCAGATATGTTCATAGAAATCCCGAAAAAGCTGGCATGGCATTGACTCAAAATTACAAATGGAGTAGCTATCAAGAATATTTAGGAATAGAAAAGATAATTAATAAAGAACCATTATTACATTATTTTGACAACAATTTAAGTGAATTTATTAATTACACTTTAACAACACTTAATGATGATAATGTTGAAGATTTTATAGAATATGAACTTATTAACAAATTTACAGATGAACAGCTTTCTTCTATCATCATGGAAAAATTTGATATTCATGATATAAGTCAAATTAACAGTTTCTTTAAGAATAAAAATAGAATTGATTTAAAAAAAGATTTAAAAAAGATTAAATCTATTCCAGGGACTAACAAAACTCAAGTAGCTAGAGTTCTTAGAATTAGCAGAAAAATCGTTCAAAACTTATGGGATTCCAAATAAACGCAAAGGGCAAAAATGGAACCGACCCCGAATTGCCCAAGGGCAAAAACGGAACCGACCCCAAATGTCCCTTAATTTAGAACGTTTAATGTATCCATATCAGTTTCCATTCCTTCAAGATTATAATAACTATCTGGAATATTTCCAACAATAATATGTTCTGCAATTATGACTTGATTATTAACTTTTTTATAATAATTTTTAAATGGTGTTATAATCTTCATATTACATTCAAAATTGACATACACTCTATGCAATGTTTGATTGATTCCTTGGGCTATAAATTCACTTTTTATGTCTGTATCAACAGTTCCAGTTATAGAAACTTCTATTGGAATTTCTGGTCCACTTCCAGAAAGCAAATATATTCCTGACAAATTTCCAAGAGGTATGTGGATTGTTGTAGTTTCTATGCTGTCAAACTCATTTTGAATTTTTTCCGCCAAGTCTGAAATTAGATTATTTATTGGTACAACATTTGATCTTATTATAACTATATTTCCACTTGAATCTTTTTCTATTGTGTATAGTTCTTCATACTTATATTTTTCCATTACAACTGTTGATTGTTGATTTGTTATAATTATTGCTAATGATTTGACTTTTTCTTCACACATTGTCTCAAATACAGGCTCAAACCAATAAAAAATAAGCTGCATTATTAATATAAGAATTATTGTTATTATTATTAATTTGATTGTTTTTTTTCTTAATTTTTTTATATTCCCATTAATTCCTATTTTATCTTTTTTACAAATATCATTCTTACTTTGTACGCTATCAAACTGTGGACTCAGCAAAAATCTTTTTCTTGAATATATTTTACCTATATTCTTTTTAGACAATTCTATTTTCTCCTCTTTTTATAATTACTATTATCTCTCAGTTTTTTCTATAATTTTATACATTTTGCAAAATTGTTATTGGTTCTTTTGCCCTTTTTAGCACATATTTAGGAATATAAATTTTTTCACCTATATTTATTTTATCTGGTCTTTCCATTCCATTAACCCTTGCAATGTCATCAACTGTGCTTCCAAACTTTTTGGCGATTTTCCACAATGTGTCTCCACTTTTTACAACATATATTATTACACTGTAATCTTCAAGATCCTCCTCTTCTTCCATTGTTATATTGCTTATTACTGGAATTGCAGAATTTCTATATGTATTTGTGTCAAAACTTAAATCTATATTAGCACTTACAACACCAACTTGGTTTGATATTTCCTGCGAATTAACTTCAATGCTTGTTTCAGCTCTACAATTTTCTGAAGTATCAATATCATCAACTGCTTGTTCAAATGGAATTGTTATCTTTTTTGTGTTTATTCCTATTGTTGAACGATCTGTAAATATAAAGTTCAATTCTATTTCGCCTTCAAAAATAATTTTTCCTTTTAGCTTGTTTTCTTTATTTATAACAGTATTTATTTCTACATCAACAATCTCTCCTGATTCTAGTTCTGGCACATTCATTTTTTCTCTTATATTGCATAGGTTCTTTTTACATTGTTTATTTGTAATTGTGTTAACGATGGTTTTGTCAAAATTCATTTTTTCCCCTGGGCAATACATATCTTGAATTGTTTTTATTTCTTTTTCCTCATATGCCATGCAAGAAATTTCAACTTCCATTTCAATATATATTGAATGTTCTTCTACTGAATTTGGCTTTATTATGATATTTTTGATTGTATATGTCGTTTCACATATATTTTCTTCTTTTATATTTGGCATATCTATGAATCCAACTAATGGAACTCTATTTTGCGTTGCACATATTCGCCCCTCTTCTGTCAAGTAAACCATCTTTATTTCTACTTCTGATTTCGCTAATATCTTGTTATAACTTATTTTAATGTCTTTATCCACTAAACTAATCTGTGCATTTAGTATTTCTGCAAGATTGTCTGTACTTGGAATTGAAACATTTTCTTTTACTGACGCTTTTGTTGTTCCCTCTCCTAGCAACGAGTTTACTTTCATATTTTTATTAAGCATTTGTATATTTTTATCATTCAAGTCTGTTATGATTTCAACAGTTTCTTTTGAATATATTTTCATTCCAATATCTAATGTTACTTTTATTCCTATTTTTCTTCCATTTATAACTTTACATTCCATTAATTTTATAGATGGATTAACATCTACATTCATTCCACTTTCTAACTCAGGTATACTAAATGTTTCTGAAAAATCAAGATTTGTGTTTAATCCTCTTATATTGTCTATTCTATTTGTCTTTTCCATATTATTTGCTGTTTCTTCATCTGTATTGCAATCTGCCAAATACATTATATATGCTAAAATGTTTCCATCTATTTTTAGTTTACCGTCAACCACTTCTTTTTTGTATATGCATACATTTCCATGTGTATTAATGGTATTTAATATATCTGGCTTGGAGTCTGGTACTATCATATCTCCCTGTATATTTATAATTTCTTTTTTTTCACATACAACTTTGTTCACGTTTAAAGTTTCTTTTGTTATGTTTACTTCCATAAAAAAAACCTCCTCTACATTTTTGTTTATTAATGTATATGGAGGATTTTTTGATTTTAGAACATAAATTTAAAAAAGGGCAATTTGGGGTCGGTTCCATTTTTGCCCTTGGGACATATGGGGTCGGTTCCATTTTTGCCCTTTTTGATTAAAAAAAACCCCATATAGGGGTCTCTCATTTTTTATTTATTATTCTGCTGATTCTTCTGTTTCAGGAGCATCATAAGCTTCTAATATAGCTTTTTGAACTTTCTCTCTTGTTTCAGCATTGATTGGATGAGCTATATCCTTGAATTCTCCGTTTGGAGTTTTTCTGCTTGGCATAGCTATAAATAATCCATTTTGACTTTCGATAACTTTGATATCATGGATAACAAATTCATTATCGAATGTTACAGAAGCAACAGCTTTCATTCTGTTCTCTGAATTTACTTTTCTTAAACGTACGTCTGTTATTTGCATCGTGTGCACCTCCACTGTTTTTTAAATTTGTACATATATGTATTATTTCTTATGTACTAATATATTATTCGCCAATAAAATTTTTTTCCCCTCTTTTTTTTACATTTTTTTATTTTTTTATAAAAAGATTCTCGAAACGTTTTTCTTGCCATCACACAAATTTCAATAAAGGGCAAAAATGGAACCGACCCCATATGTCCCGAGGGAAAAAATGGAACCGACCCCAAATTGCCCTTTTTTATTTTTTTGTAACAAAAAACTTGAAATTTGCATTATATAAGTATATAATAAGTTAACAAAATTAAATTTTCTCAAGGAGTGTTTATAATGTCAAATATTAATAATATTAAAAAATATAAGAAAATACATATGATTGGAATTGGCGGAATTAGTATGAGTGGAATTGCAGAAATCCTTGTTAACTGGGGATTTCAGGTTTCTGGTAGTGATCGTACAGATTCTGATATTTTACATACATTAGAAAATGCTGGCATAAAAATTTACATAGGTCATGATGCAAAAAATGTTGAAGGTGCAGACTGTGTAGTTTTTACCGCTGCTATTAATAAAGATAATCCTGAATTAATCCGTGCAAAAGAACTTGCCATTCCTATAATTGAAAGGTCAGATTTTCTTGGTGAACTTACAAGATGCTACAAAAATACTATTGCTGTTTCTGGCACACATGGAAAAACAACGACAACTTCTTTAGTTTCTTTGTGCTTTTTGGAAGCAAATAGAGATCCAAGTATTCAAGTTGGCGCAATTATAAAGGAACTTGATGGAAATTATAGAGTTGGAAATAGCGAGAATTTTATAATAGAGGCTTGCGAATATGTTGAAAGTTTCTTAAAGTTTAGCCCTAAATCAGAAATTATATTAAATATTGATAATGACCATTTAGATTATTACAAAAATATAGAAAATGTAAAAAAAGCTTTTATTAAATATGTTAAATTATTGCCAGAAGATGGTCATCTAATTATAAATGCTGATGATTCTAATTGCTTAGATTTGCCTATTTATTCAAAAGCTCCGACTATTAAATATGGTATAGAAAACGAAGATGTTGATTTTTGTGCTAAAAATATTGTTTTTAGTGATGATGGTTTTCCTGAATTTGATGTTTATAAATTTGGAGAATTTTATGAACATTTTCAACTTTCTATTCCTGGAAGACATAATGTTCTAAATGCTTTAGCTTGCATTTCTTTATGTGATGCTTATAATATTGAAAAAAGTTTTATGAAAACTGCTTTAAAAAAATTCACTGGAGCTGATAGACGTTTCGAGTTTAAAGGAGTTGTGAATGGTGCTAAGGTTTATGATGATTATGGTCATCACCCAACAGAAGTTATTGCTACTGCTAAGGCTTTAAGTAAAAAGAAGTTTAATAAATCTTGGGTTGTTTTTCAACCTCATACATATAGTAGAACTTTTAACCTTTTAGATGATTTTGCTCACGCCCTACTTTATTTTGATAATATTATTGTGACTGATATCTATGCAGCAAGAGAAACTAATCCTTATAATATTTCGTCTAAAGATTTAGCTGATGCTATAATAAAATCGGGAAAGGATGCAAAATATATTGCTTCTCTTGATGATTGCGCTTCTTTTTTGAAAGAAAATGTAAGTAAAAATGATATTGTTTTAACTCTTGGTGCTGGTACTGTTACTAATATTGGCCCTATGATTGTTGAATAATTTTATTAATAATTTACCCTATTTTCAAATAGGGTTTTTTCAAGTTCATATTTTAAAAATTATTGCAAAACGTATTTTTCTATGTTATAATTTGTTTGACATTAATTCGCCACTATAGCTCAGTTGGTAGAGCAACGGATTCGTAACCCGTAGGTCAGCAGTTCGATTCTGCTTAGTGGCTCCATTTTATAGCAACTTACGAACTATTAAAGGCTTTGTGAGTTTTTTCATTTTTAGAAAAGATGAATTAAACTTTATAAAAATATCAAAAATGTTCTCTTTTGGAAAGGAGGGCATTTTTTATGTTTGAGTTTGAAATATAGTGGAACACCAAAAGAAAAAGTATATTATCATTTAACTTGTAAAAATCCTGATTGCAAATCAAAAGGAATACATATAGTTCAGATAAAATAGAACAAAAATTAGTTAGAGTTTTGAATGAATTAACAAGATATATGTATGATATGGATAATGAAATTATAGTATGTAATTCAACTAAAACAAAAGACATTAAAGATATAGAAAAATCCATTGAAAAACTAAAAATGCAAGAAATAAAATTGGTAGATTTATATTTAAGTTCTACTTTAAATGTAGAAACAATCAATAATAAAAATGATGTAATTAAGAAAGAAATTGAGAACTTAAATAAGAAAAAGCAACAAATTGATCCAAATGATGATTTTAAAGAATATACAATAGAACTATCGAAAAAGTTAGATTGTGATATTGAAAAAGGAATGAAAAAATATGAATGATGAAAAGTTAAATTATGTAATAGATATGATAAAAGATATGGACTTAGAAAATAAATTGAGATTAGCAATATGTATGTGTGATAATTATAGCCATACAAATTTAGAATATGATAGAAAAGAAATGTGTAAATATTTTGATAGTTTGTTAAAAGAGTTTAATATAGAATATAGAACAACAACTATTAACTTTGCAAAATATCCTTATATAATATTTGTATTAAGCAAAATTATGGAAATGGATTCAGCACAGCAAAATAAAGTTGCACTATATTTGTTTAATAGTATAAATTTTAAAATTAAAAATTGCAAAAGACTTGACAATAAAGAACAAATGTTTTTAGAATGTATGGAGATAGGATGTGAATTTATGGAAGAAAATAAATTAGCAATTCAAAATGAATTAACTAATGAAGATATAAAAAATTTAATATACACAATAAGAAGAAAACAAGTAATGCTAGATAGTGATGTAGCAAAACATTTTGAATATGCAACTAAAGACCTTAATAGAAATGTTAAAAATAATATAGAAAGATTTCCTGAATATTATTGTTTTCAATTGACTAATAAAGAATATAAATCTTTAAGGTGCAAAAATTTCACCTTAAACGAAAATGGAAGAGGACAACATAGAAAGTATTTGCCTTATGTATTTACTGAATATGGAATTACTATGCTTGCGGCATTATTAAAAAGTGAGGTAGCAGTTAATATAAGTATAAAAATTGTTATAATTTTCAAATTTTATTTTCTTATATTCATCATCTAGTAATGAATATGCTTTTTCTGGATTTGTTATCATTAACATTTTATAATAGTCAAAATATCTTTTTACTACTAAATTATCTGAAATATCTTCTTGTAAAAATTCTCCATTATAATTATCTGTTATTAGATATTTTTGGGC
>ERZ825670.2323-NODE-2323-length-18231-cov-4.469960_pt1 | contig 18231 bp, 10 predicted proteins | sample MGYA00519929_ERZ825670 | MGnify/ENA primary metagenome ERZ825670 (study PRJEB31778, sample SAMEA3449207) | human gut metagenome | biome: human gut; feature: human-associated habitat; material: faeces | place: United Kingdom | collected 2010/2012 ...
GAATAAAGTATTATAGAATAACAGGAAAAACATCAGAAAAACAATTATATAATAAAGACAAAGCTATGGAAGTTGCTGAACTACAAGCAGATCATTTCATTCATTCTCGAATAGATCAAGTAAATGCTGTTTGTGATGAAATGAAAATTCCTCCAATCGTAACTTGTCCTTATGATGCAGAACTATATGGACATTGGTGGTATGAAGGACCATATTGGTTATATGTGCTACTTAAAAAAATTCATTATAATCAAGATACAATCGCAACTATAACCCCATCAGAATACTTAGAAAAATATCCTAACATACAATGTTCAGCACCTTCTATTTCTACTTGGGGAGCACATGGTTTCAACGAAGTTTGGTTAAACCCTGGAAACGACTACATATACAGACATCTTCACAATGCTGCTGAAAGAATGCAATACTTAGCTCAAACATATAGAGAGCCATATCCACTTCAAAAAAGAGCATTAAATCAATGTGCAAGAGAATTACTTCTAGCTCAAAGCAGCGACTGGCCATTCATAATAACTACAAACACAATGGTTGAATATGCACACAAACGTGTAAAAGACCACATCGGCAGATTTAACGCACTAGCCGATATGATAGACAAAAACGAAATCAACGAAGAATATCTTGAAGATATTGAATACAAAGATCTAATTTTTCCAGATATGGATTATACTTTGTATATATAAAAATTTAAAAATATGTTCATAGTTTTTATAAAAGTGTGCCAAGTAGAAAATATAATTTTCACTTGGCACACTCCTAATTTATAACTTTTTCAATATTCTATTATACAAAAATATATCTACAAAATTATTTTTCTATTCTTTCTCCATATGAATTGATGGAACAAGATACTCTATATCCAGCTCATCAAATATATCTTTTCCTTCGTCATTTACAGCATTAGATAAGGAATCTCTAAAACTTGTTGCGTTACGTTTTCTTCTTTGTTCTGCCAATCTTTCACCAATCTTGAAATCATTTTCATATGTCATTTTTGATATCATATCAAAAATTGTATCTGTTTCTTCAGCCTCTTTTTGACTTTTATGTAGTAAAGAACTAATTGTATCACTTCTTTTAATCATCGTAACATCAATGCCATTTTCTTTTAAAACACTCAATATATCCACCAAGTCTTCTCTTGCTCCTTTGCTATTTTTCTGAAAAAACAATTTATCCAATTCATCAAAATCTATTATTTCTTCTTCGTCTAAAAGTTTAATTTCTGATTTCAATTCCTCATATGCAATCTTATTTCTAGATATTTCTTTTCCGATTCGGTAATCTTTTTTTTCCAGTTACTTCAGATATTTCTGTGATGATACTTTCTTTTTCTGGTGCTTGAATCTTATCCAAATATTGTTCAACTGAATCTCGTAATCTGATATCTGATATTTTAATTCTATGTTTTTTTAATATTATTATTGTACGAGCCAAATCTTGTACTGGCATATGACTTTTCTGCGATTGTGTAAAGTATTCTATTTCTTCCTTATTAAAAACACAATCACCATTTTCATCTTTTGCAGATAGCATTTTATCTACAAATGCTGTATGATTATCCATTCTTTGTGTTCTATATCTACTTCCAATATTATAATCGTTTTCATTTGTAATTAGTCTTGCTTCATTTTCTATACTTTCAATTTGTTCTATAGGCAACACATTATCTTTTTTCAATATACTAGAAATTGTATCATCTTTTCTAATCCTATCTGTCAAAGAGATACCATTTTTCTTAAGTAATATTAGAACACCAATTAGAGCATCTACCGAACTTTTACCCCATGCAAGAAATTCCATTTCTTCATTAGAAATCAATTCTGTGCCATTTTCATCTTTAGCTTGTAACATTCTATCCATAAATTCTTCTTTATTTCTTTGCTGGATATGGTCAAAGGTAGTTCCTATATTATAATTCTCTTTTCCTGTTATTAACTTAACTTCAGACATGATTTTTCTAACTTTTTCTTCGTCTCTAATACCACTTTGCCTTAAAAAGTTTTCAATATTCCCTTTTTTAGGAATATTCCTAATGTTAATATCATGTTTTTTTAATAGCAGTAGTACATCAACAAAATCGTCTATTGTATCTATTTTTTCAACCTTTTCTATATAATATGGTCTCAATAATTTAATTATATTTAATCTTCTTATCACCCTATCATTAGTTAATACATCTGGCGTGTTCTCAATAAATCGTTTAACGTTTTTTATTCCAATATTTGATAATAACTCTAATTTATCTTTTATATACTGTTCCACTAAATCATTATTTATCTCGCCTTTATGAACTTGTTTTAACTTTTGTGTTAAGAAAAATGCAACTGTATATTTGTTTAATATATTTAATTTATTCAATGATTCAAGAACCTTACCTCTAATATACATTTCTCTTTCAAACGTATTAAATATACTTTTACTTCTTTCTTCGAGGTTTGAAACAACTTCTTGATTTATTCTAGAATCTGCTTTTAATAGTGACAAAATATCACCAATTAGCATATCCATTTTTATATTAATTTTTATATCATTGATACTTTCAAGTCGTGACTCTTTTGTTAAGTCTGATGTAGTTGTAATATCACTAGAGTATATTTTTGTGTTATGATGTAGACCTGTTTCAACATCTTCTTTTTCAATGTTTTTCAAATACACACTAATAAAATCTTCAGAAAGCAAATGTTCTGCATACTCTTCAGGCATCATTCCTGCATTTCTTGCCTCTAGAGATTTTATAATATAATTTGCCAATTTCACCATTCTATATGGACTATATAATACCTCTCCATTCAAATTCCTTTGTGTAAATAAAAAATCCAATAAATACTTTTTATTTTTATTCAAATTATATTGTAAAACACATGGTACAATATTAGGATATATATCATGTCCTCCTGTAGCTAAAGCAACAATATGATCTACAGATTGATTACTCTTATATTTAGCAATTGGTTCTTCATCATATTCAACAAATTGTTCTCCAGAAAAAGCACACCTATAATCAAAATATTCTAGAGTATATTTAAAATACTCGCCTATCTTCTCATCACTCAGTCTTCCATACTTAACAGCTCTTCCCTTATAGCTTAGAAAGTACTTACCTTTTTCATTTTTTCCCATTTTTATTTTTTTCATATAACCACCCTAAAAACTATTTAAGCCCAAAACATTTTCTTAATTATTATTTAAAAACTTCTTTACCATACTTTCATACTGATCTTGTGCATTCAAACAAGTATCTATTAAATAATCTTTTTCTTTATTGGTCTGGTATTGATTTAAGCCTCTATAATAAAATAGCTTATCTTTATCTAATATAATGAATGGTACTATATGGTTCTTCAAACATTCTTTGAAAGTTATCAGTCTTCCTACCCTTCCATTCCCATCTTGGAATGGATGAATAATTTCAAATTTTGCATGAAATTCTATTATTTCTTTTATAGTCACTTCTTTTAAAGAATTGTACCAATCTAATAACTTTTGTATATCTTTTTCTACATTTTTAGGACTAGAAGTTTTAAGTCCTCCAACTTCATTCGCAAGTTTCTTATATTCTCCTACAGCAAGCCAATCTTTTTTATAATCCGATGTTCCTTCTTTCAAAATCTTATGAAACTCCTTTATCATCTTTTCAGTTAGCTTCTTATCTGCAACATCTAACATATAGTCAAACAATTTAAAATGATTTGTAGTTTCTATAATGTCATCAATATTTGTTATAGAATTTTTGCCTGCAAGTAGTGTATTAGTCTCATAGATATACCTTGTCTGCTCTTCAGAAAGTTTACTTCCTTCTATATGATTGGTATTATATGTCATAGTAATTTGTGTATTATGGTATAAATTACCTTTTATTTTCATATCTTTTTGTTCTCTTAAAACTGACAATACATCAATTTTAGAAATATCAAATGCATCATCTTTCAATAACTCATCAATCGTAACATCAAATAATTCTGAAAGTTTTTTAATTGATTCTATATTGGGTTCTAATGTTCCTGCTTCATATTTAGACACAGTCGCTGGACTTACTCCAAGCAATTCAGCAATCTCCGCTTGAGTAATTTTCTTCGCTTCACGATATTTCTTTATCTTATCTCCTAACATAAAAATCACTTCCCTCTTCTTAATAATATTATAACATATTATTTCTAAAAAAGAAAGTGATATATTTAAATGTTTGATTTGTTTCCTATATGGAATATGCTTGTTTTTTCAATATATTAAGTAAAACAATTTCATTTTCTTTGATTAATTGAATTATACGCTATTAAATCGAACAATCTGTATTTACTCAAAAAACCACTCTATAATCTTATCACACATTGAATAATTCTTCTTTTTTATTTCTTTTGTTACAGCTAGCACATCATATTGCAAATCAATAGAAATATAGTTAGGTTTATTCTTATCAATTTCTAGTATTCCGCTGTACGCAAACATAGTACCTGTGGGGCAACCTAAACTTCCGGGATTTATATACATTTTTTGTTTATCAGACACAATATTTTTTTGATGAGTATGACCATATAAAAATATATCTGCATCATATCCACAAAATAACTTTTCACATTCTTCGAAAGTTGGATTTTTTAAGTGTTGCATATATTTCCCTTCACAATCTTTAGGATAATGCATAACACAAATTTTAAGTTTATCATCTTCAATACATTCAACTTGCCTTAATTTTTTCAAAAATTCTTTTGAGCTTTCACTTAATTGTTCATGTTGCCATAAATGACTCTTTATTTCAGAATCACAAAAAGTTCTTTTATCATCATGTACTTTCTCTGGAAACCCCTCTATTAAATATCCTTCATGATTTCCGCTAACACAAATCAATTTATCTCCTAATTTAATTAGTTCTTGTACAACACTTTCAGGTTCTGGTCCAATACCAATAACATCGCCACAACGTATTATTTTATCAACATTTAACTCTTCAAATTTTTTCAATGCAATTTTTAATGCAATAACATTGGCATGTACATCTGAAATTATTCCATATTTCATTATTATTTTCCTCCTATTTTTAGAAATAATAATCAATCTATATACAAAATACCGCATATAGTGGAACTGATTTAATATTGTTTTCTAATCCAAAATTCTTTTCAGAAATGCGTATTGCATAATTTGGATTGTACATTTTTACAAATAAATCTAAACTTCTTGACTTAGTGTGTATACTTGTTTTTACTTCAATAGGAACAATATCTGTCTTCTTTTGAATTAAAAAATCTAACTCTGCTTTTCCATTTGATTCCCAATAATATAGATCGTATCCATTTATTCTTAATTCATTTGCAACATAATGCTCCGTTAAAGGTCCCATAGAAATCATTGATGGCTGCTCACTTAAATCAACTTGATATAAAGGGTATTTCGCTTTATTAACAAACAATCCCACATCACTCATATAAATTTTAAATGATGATAAATCTTTATACATTTCTAAAGGAATCTCTGCAGAAGTTTTATAAACTTGATTAATAATTCCACTATTTTTTAGCCACATAATTGCTTCGCCAAATACTGCAGAAGAACCACCTTTTGATACTACTTTATATTGAAATTTTTGATTTTCTTTTGCCAGTTGAACTGGTATAGAATCAAATGTTGCAATTATCTTATTAGACAATGCATTGTCTGCATACTTGGTCATATCTCTTACATACGACTCTAAAATCTCAGACTGAACATCCAATGTTGCAATTACTTTCTTTTCATTTAAATATGTCTGAACAACTTCTGGCATTCCCCCAACTACTAAATATGTTCTATATAATCTCAAACATAGTTCATGAATTGTTTTATCCATCCTTTCATTTGTATTAAAATGATTTTCAATTTCTTCAACTAAATCTTTTCTGCTTAAAGCTATCAGAAATTCTTTAAAAGAAAGTGGATACATATTAATCATTTGTACTTTTCCCACAGGGAATGAATACTTCTCACGATTAATTGCAATTCCGAAGTAAGGAGCCTGCAGCAATAATATGATATTCTGGTGCATTCTCATAAAAATACTTAAGTGAAGTTAGCACCCTCTCATTTGCTTGAATCTCGTCAAAGAAAATTAAGGTTTTACCAGGAATAATTTTTTCCCCGTAAAATAATTCTAATTTGTGAATGATATAACTTGCATTTATATTGTCGGTAATTTGATCACTCAACTCTTGATTAGTTTCGAAATTCACATATATTAAATTATCATAATACTCTTTTCCAAATTGTTTTATGATATATGTTTTCCCAACCTGTCTAGCGCCATGAATAATAAGTGGTTTTCTATTTTTAGAATTCTTCCATTCTATTAATTTATTTATAATTTTTCTTTCCATATATTTCCACCTCTTATACACAATTATACCGTATAAGTTCAAAAAAATCAATGTTTTTTATTATTTTTTTGAACTTATACGGTATTATATGTTTTTGGATTATATTTTATTTATTTTTCATCATACTTTTTTATATCAAATTTTAAATTTACGAAACCATATTTTTAAGTCTCTTACTCATAGATTTTCTTAATCCGCCATTTGGAACAGAATTAATCATTTTTTCTATTGTTTGTATTTGCTGTGCATTTAAAAGTGCAACAATAGCTTCTAGTTCGTTTTCTTGTTGTATCGTAAGTTTATTATCTTTTTGAAGCAGACTAAATGCTTGTTTTGGAAGTAGGTTTGTAACAGCAATAATAATGTCAGAACCAAGAGAATCTTTCTGACTTTCGTCTAAGAAATATTCATCTTTAGCCTTAGTTCTAGTTTTATAGTAACTATCTAGCATAGCTTTTTCATATATAAGATTAACGTATATTTCTTGCATAGCTTCCCTGTCTTTTTTTGCTACATTTATTTTATCTTGCATTTGAATAAGCTCTAGATTTATCTTACCTCTTTCACAAATATAGTTAACTTGTTCATTTACACTAATTTGTGAATTAATAAAGTAATCAGTCAAAAGAATAACTTTTCTTTCTTGCATTCTTTGATAATCCTTATCCAAAGATACTATTGCTTCTAATATTTTCAAAAATTTCTTGCCAGTTTTATCATCTGCAAACATATTTGAAAGACCTTTTTCAATTGTCTCTTTTTCTTTGTTCATAAGTTCATCAATAATACGTATTGCCTCATCTTGATTTGAAAAATCGAAATTATTTTTAAAGTTATTTAACTCTTGTATGATATCCTTATTGATTTGATTTAACTCTATAATAACTTTCTTTTCATCTTCTTCAAGTAAAACTGATTTAGAAAGTTCAATTAGATTTGGCTCTGTAAATTTAATTTCATTTGCAATTTTTTCTTCTGCCTCTTCTTTCTTTTCTTCTAACAAGTTTTCTTTTTCTTCAATTACTTGTTCTTCTCTCTTTTCTTCCTCTGTTAAAGTATTCGCAAAAGGATTAATTAGTTTTCTAGAATTTTCATCTCTTTCTTCATTATTATTAGCATAAACTTGTACAATTACATTTTCAGCTTCTTTATCTGTTACTAATAATGAAGACGGTCTAAACTCTAGGTATTTCCAAATTTCATTTTCGTCATAAATAATAGTGTAATTTTTCTTCGGAATAAACTGCGTTCCTTCTTGAACATTTACAATAACATCTTCTCTTAACTTCTTACCATTGATGCTTTCATATCTAATAGTAACAGGTACTTTCTTTTCTAAATATGTTAAAGTAATAACGTTGTTTATACTTCCTACAGTTATTTTTACTGGTTCTGCTGCAGAGAAAATCCATTTTCTGTTTTTACTATCTGCTATTACATTTTCTACTTCTGGAACAAATTCTGTACCAATATTTTCTTCATAACGTTTTGACTCTTTAATAATATTGCCTTCTAAATTTTTGTATTTTACAAGAACTTCTGCTTTCGCAAGTTCAAATGTCATCTTAACAATATTATCTTTTGGGTTTTCCATAACTCTAATTGTATCAACTTCTTTAGTAATATTTTCCCATTGAATTCCTCTTCTATCTTTTACAAATTGTATAAGTTTTGGTGTGTATTTTGTGCCAACTTGCAACTGAATTATTTCATCATCTTTTAACTTATTTCCATCTATATCCTGATATATAATGCTTACGTTACTATAAACCGGTTCATACGTAACTTCGAAAACATTCAATTCTTCTTCCGAACCAATAGGAACTTCTTTTACTAAAATTTCTTGTGGCTCACATTTTACAAATCTAAACATCATAGATTTATCGTCACAAATTGTATCATCTAAACTAGGTTTAAATTTTGAGCCAAGCTGTGCTTTTTCTGTATTTCGAAAAATCAAATCACCTTTTCTATTTCTTATATTCAATATAACTTCAACGCATAAAGGTGAATATGTTACTTCGATAACATTTTCTTGTTCTGAATCTTTTACTTCTAACTTTTGAACATTTTTATCTTTTAATTCCCAAGCTCTACCTTGTTCATCAGTGATTACACTTTCTGGATCTGGTATATATGTGCTACCAATTTGAGCTAAAACTTTTCTTGGTGTCTTTAATCTGTTTTTAAATTCGTCTTGGTATTTATAAATTACTGGTGCCTTTTCTTCTTCATAAGAAAGTATAATAACGTTTTTATTTTTGTCTTTACTAATAGTAATTGTAGATTTACTATTTGGATTGTATGTCCATTTGTTTTTCTTTATGTCCATAATAACTTCTTTAATATCAGGTGTATACTTACTTCCAACTTGTGCATTAAATTCATCTTGTTCTTTTATTATACCACCCAAATTATCTTGGTATTTAATTATACCAGGTGCTAGTAAAGGCTTATATTTTATATACGCAATATTTTGCTCTGGCTTTTCAGAAACAGTTATAAATCCGCTTGCATGTCCGCCAAACAATTTATTTTCTTGTCTGCCTGCAAAAATCCATTCTTTTCCTTCACTATCTACAATGCTTTCTTCCGCCTTTGGTTCGTAAGTTTTACCAACTTGTAGTAATTTTTCTTTGTCTGGCAATAGATTGTTTCCATCCATGTCAGATACTCTGTCTTTAACTTGTACCATCCACTTATCATATCTAATAGCAACAACATTTTTACTATTATCGTCGTTAACCACTATTGTATCAGAAGCCACCTTATCATGTTTCCATCCAAGCTTAGTTTTTGGCTCTATATAAGTTACAGGTAAAAGAACTGTGTATTTACTGCCAATTTGTGCTGTAAACTTTTTAGGCTCCATTATTTCATTGTTATTATCATCATAAATCTTAATAATACCAGAAGCCATTCTTGGTTCATAAAATCTATTAATAATATTCTGCCCTTCATTTTCTTTTACAATAACAGAACTTTTATCTGCTTTTATGAAATTCCATTTTTTATTTTCCTTATCTATAAATATAGGTTCAATTTCAAAAGTAAATTCACTTCCAACTTGCCTTTCGTCTTTGATTTCTTCACCTATAACTTCGCCTGTCTTGCTAAACATCTTTTGAACAATGCTAGATAAAACTGGCAAATATTTAACCTCTATTACATTACCACTTTCGCTAACCCTAATTTCTTTTGCAGAAATTTCTTTAAACTTCCAAAGTAGATTTTCATCATCTCTTACCAAATCTTCGTACTCTGGCGCAAATGTTTTACCAACTTGCAATTCTTTTTCAAAGCATTGTTTGATTTCGTTTGCACCTTCATTTACATATACAACTTTAACTTTTGCAAGCAATGGATTATAAAAATTAATTACTTCATTTTCATCTGCATTTTCCATTACTTTTGGATTTTTAGTTTTTGAAGAATCAAGTTTCCATCCAATTCCATTTGCATCTAAAAATGTTTCCATATTTTTATAGTCTACGTTTTGACCAATCTGTAACTCATAAACTACATCATCTCTTAATTTATTATTTAACAAATCATAATACTTAACACTAACTTTAGAAACGGCTTCTTCGTATTGTAAAATAACAATATTTTCTTGCTCATTTTCTTTTACAACAATAGACATATTCTTATCACCAATAAACTTCCACAAGAATTTATTGCTGTCTAAAACCTTTTCTCTAATATTTGGAACAAACACACCACCTAATTTTACTTTTGTTATAACATCATCTAAAATAGTTTTGTTTGTTTTAATATTTATATGTTTAACAATGACAATTGCTTTAACCTCACCATAATACAACTTAAATTTATTACCACTATCTTTTACAATCATTTTTTTCGGTTCAGTACTTTCAATCATCCACTTACAGCCTTCACGGTCCTCTATCTTGTTAAACATCTTCTCACTAAATATACTACCTATTTGTGCTTTCACAATAGTTGAATCTCTAAGTGTGTTATTATAAGCATCAACAAATTCCAAATATACATCTGTTAATTCTTTTTCATAAAAAATAGAAACAATATTCTCTTCTATATTTTTTCTTACTGTTATTTCTTTAACTTTATCTTTATTTAGATACCATTTTCTTCCGTCAGGAGATTCTAATCTCTCTATAATTTCTGGTTTAAATACCGTTCCTGCTTGCTGCTCATATTTCTTTTCTTCCACTAATTCGTTTCTTTCATCATCAAAAAACTTAACAACTATATCTGCAATAAGAGGTTTATATTTTATAGAAACATTATTTTCAGCTTCATTTTGGCTTACAACTAAAGTTTTAGGAGTTTCTTTTTTCTCCCACATCTTACCATAATTATCAGTTACTTCATTTAAAGATACTGAACTGAACTCATCACCTATCTGGCAGAGTTTTTGAATAGGACTTGCAATCTTTGCACCGATTTCATTAATCAACTGAATTGTAACTTTTGCAAGTTTTGGCTCATATAAAACTTTTATTACATTTTCATTTTCATTTTTAGAAACAGTAAATTCTTTTTTGTCTATTTCTTTTAATTTCCATATCTTACAATTAAAATCTACTATCTCTTCATCATATTCTGGTACATATTTTTGTCCAACTTGTAAATATTCTTTTTTATCATTTAGTACTGTAATACCATCTTCACTTTGGTATTTTATTGTAACTGGCAATTTATATTCTTCAAACGTTACTTCAATTACATTTGCCTTATCTTCTTCTACCAAATGAGAAATAGGTGTCTTTCCATTATAAATCCAGCCTAGTTTATTTGCATCAATATAAATTCTTTCAACATTAACTTCATAAATTTTACCAACTTGTACATCTTTTGTTTTGACAGGTGCGATTTCCTTTCCATCTTTATTTAAATATCTTACTGTAACTGTTTCTTTTTCTAAGTCATATACCAAAATAAGATTATTTTTTGTAGGATCATCTTTTATAAGTAACTTTTGTGGCCTTGCAGTAATCAAAGTCCAATCATTTGCTTTATCGTCTGTGTATTCTCTCTTACTTTCAATGTTATAAAAACTTCCAGCCTGAACTGTTTCAACTAAATCGTCGCAAATCTTTTTGCCGTCTCTATTTAAAAATGTAACTGTTACTTTAGAAAATTTTTCTTTATATTTAACTTCAATAACATTATATTCTGGAAGTATATTTATAACGGTAGTAGGAAATTGTGTTGTTGCACATACCCATTCATAACCATTAACATCATTTATTACTGGCAAAATTTCTGGCACATAAGTAGAACCAGGAAATAAATTATTTATTCTATTTTCTTTTAAAATTTCTCCTCTAGAATTCACATATTTAACAGTTGCATAAGTAGTTCCAGATGCTTGTTCTTCCGAGCCATAGCCTGAAATAGCATTAAATTTGTTTGCATTAACGTAACTTGCATAATCCGTAGATAAGTTTGTTCCATTAAACATCACTACTTGTCCTTGGCTATTTGCTGCAAAATAAAAATCAACTTCGATACTTGGAACAGGAAGCATGTCTGTACCAATGTATTCCATATCTTCATATATATATCCTAAAAGCCCTGGAATCTTGCTGTAATCAATTAAAGTTTCTCTTCTTATAATTGCGGTATTGCTATTAACATTAAAATCTGCGATAGATTGCTTTCTTACTATATTTCCATCTTCGCCTGTATACTCTAATTTATTACCTATTCTAGTTAAATCATTTAATATATTTTCTGTAAGTTTATATTTATATCTTTTTCCTAAATTATCTTCGATTGAAATGTATAATCTTTCTTCGAAATCTGCAGGATCAGAAATTGCTTTAAACTTATATCTTATCGGCTCTATTAAATCATTTGGATTTTCCATACATGATTTTATTACACTCATTGACGGAATTAATAATTCTGGATTTAATTTTTTAAGAACTGATTTTAAATATTCCTTATCGATTTCCGTATTACATTCTCTTTGAAATTGCATCTTTAGTGCATTTGCAATGTCTTCATATCTTTCAGTATTGTTTTCTTGATATTCTCTATATGTTCTAAAATCTCCATAAGGTTTTGTAGCGATATATATTGCGACTTCTTCCTTACGATTTTTAGCGCCATTTACCCAATAGCAAGAAACAATATCCAAAGGGAAATCTGATGGTTGTGGCAAATTATCTAGTTTTATATACGGATCATTACTCACAAGCCCAGCTGATACATTAACACCTAATCTTTTTATATAAGTCGGTCTATAAGCAAGTTCTATTCTATTTGTCCTTCTATTTATATATTTTAATCTATATTCTGTTATTCCCTCTGCATAAGCATCAGGATTATCGTACATTTTTATTTTAGGATTTGCATTCGTTAAGGCAATCTCATCAAAAATATATTCAGAAAGTAGTAATGCTAAAATTCCTTTAACTTTATTTTCATTAACCCTACCATTTGCAACAAAAGCCTCATAATACTCCTTTGCAATATTATTTCTTTCTTTTTTTAATATATCTTCGTAAGTTTCACTTGGATATTGTTGAATAGTAAGCATAGATGGTGAGTAAATTAAAATTTCTACTCCAAGTGATAAAGTAGTTGCCACAATGCAAACCGTGCTAGAAATTTTATAATCCACAATTGGCATAGATGTGTTTATAGATGTAATAGCAGTAGACAAATTAATATCACCATCTATAACTACTGTTTGAATATAATTTTTATCATAGTTTATAAGCATTCTAGGGACTTCAACCGTTGGCTCTGAATACTCTATTATCTTTATATAATCTTCTGCTTCGTTTTCAAAAGCTATCTGTTTATCTATTAAATCAAAATCAATTTGTTTTAGTTGATTAGATATTTTTTCCTCATCATATCCCATGCCTACTAATTTTTTCTTTAGTACCTTTTCAATGATTTTCATTCTTTTCACCTCATCGTATATTTAATATTATTATACACATTCAGCTATTATTTTTTCAATAGATTTTAACTAATTCATTATCTTTTTTACTTTGAAAAGAATAGTATATTTAGAATAAATTTATTATTTTAGAAAAAAATATATTCGAGGTGAACGACATGCCAAAATCTATAATTATAAAATCAAATACTACTTCATTCATAAAACGATTAGTAGACGAACTACGTAAATATCCTAATATACGTTTTTTATATAGAAAAATAAATGGTGAAGAAACAGTAGTAATAAAATGCTATAACTATTACAACACTTTTGTAAAAGAAAACAAGAAAAACTTTTACGGTAATTATATTTATTTATATACTGCGCTTTCCCTAATACTTGCAGATTTAATAATTGAAGAATACGAAGAAAACATGATAAAAAGAATTTTAAATTACAACTATTTTTATTTTGAAAAATATGCACTTACAAAAATAAAAAATATTTCAAGTCTCGTTTTAACTCCAAACTCTTTAATAGAAAATTCTGCTGAACTTTTGCTTTATAGAAAACAAATTATTTTAAGTTTGCTTCTTAAAAATTTTAGGAAAACAAATTACCTTCATGTGGATTCCTTTATAAATTTTTCATTAAATAATTATCGTGAATTTCTAGAAGAAATACTTGATATGATTGTTGGATTATTTTTAACAAATTCAACTTCAATAGAATATTTAAATTTTATAATAAGGAATATTTTTGAAGATGTATGATTGACTTTTTTCTTATGTTATTAGATAATAAAACTATATGTAATCTTAATTATACAAAGGAGGAAATTCTAGTGTACTTATTCGGAAAAATAACTATAACTCCACAATTACCAGACAGAATTTCGGAGTTATCTAATTTAGCAAATAACTTATGGTGGTCTTGGAATTCTTACGCACTAAGACTATATGACTATATCGATTCAAATTTATTTATAAAGGTAGATAAAAACCCTGTAAAATTTCTTTCTGAAATTAATCAACAAAGATTAATTGAAGTTTCTAATGATCCAGAATTTTTAAAAGAGTATGATATGGTAATCGAAAATTTCAAAGGATATTTAGATGCCAAAAATACATACTTTAATGAGCATTTTCCAAACAACAAAAATGATATAATAGCATACTTCTCTGCAGAATATGGTCTTGATGAAATATTGCCAATCTATGCTGGTGGACTTGGTATTCTTTCTGGTGATCATTGTAAATCTGCTAGTGATTTGGGTATCCCTTTTGTTCCAGTTGGACTTTTATATAAAGAAGGTTACTTTAGCCAACTTATAAACAAAGATGGAAGTGAGCTTTTTGATTACTCACCTGCTAACATAGCAGACTTACCTATACTACCAGTACTTGATGAAGATGGAAATAACTTAATTATACCTGTTCAATTTCCAGATAGAATAATCTATTTAAAAGTTTGGAAAATACATGTAGGTAGAGTTACACTATATCTTATGGATAGTGATATAGATTTAAATAGCGATTTAGATAGGCAACTAACTTTAAAATTATATGGTGGAAATCAAGAAATGAGAATTTCACAAGAAATAATTTTAGGTATCGGCGGTATGAAATTATTAGAAAAATTAAATATTAATCCAACTGTTTACCACATGAACGAAGGTCATTCATCTTTCGTTATTTTAGAAGTAATAAGAAAATTTATGTTAGAAAAAAATGTATCTTTTGAAGTTGCTAAAAAGATGGCAACTACTTGTACAATCTTTACTACACATACACCTGTACCAGCCGGAAACGATATATTCCCTGCTGAACTTATGGATAAATATTTTTCAAATTATTGTGCAGAATTAAAAATTACTAGAAATCAATTCTTAAGCATGGGTGCAAAATATGAAGATGATTTACGTTCATTTAACATGGCTGTTTTAGCACTTAAAGTTGCTGGAAAGAAAAATGGTGTTAGTAAATTACATGGTGAAGTTTCACAAAAACTTTTTGCAGAACTATGGCCAAATATTCAAACAAACGAAATACCTATAACTTATGTTACAAATGGTGTTCATACTTGTACTTGGCTTGCCCCTACTTTAAAAGAACTATATAACACTTACATGAGACCTTTCTGGCAAGAAAAAACTTATGATAGAGAAGTTTGGAATGATATTGATAATATTCCAGACGAAAAACTTTGGGAAGCTCACATGGTTCAAAAAAAGAAATTGGTTAAATTAGTAAGAAAAAATATTCGTGAGCAACTAATCAGAAACAAAGCTTCTTTAGATGAAATAAATGAAGCAGAAAAAATACTAAATCCAAATGCTCTAACAATCGGATTTGCTAGAAGATTTGCAACATACAAACGTGCTGATTTAATTTTTAGAGATTTAGAAAGAATTACAAATATATTAAATAATCCTTCTAAACCTGTACAAATAGTATTTGCCGGCAAACCACATCCTGCTGATATTCAAGGTCAAGATTTAGTAAAAAGAATTTATGAAATTTCAAAGATGCCTCAATTTAAAGGCAAAGTTGTTATATTAGAAAATTATAATATGCATATTGCAAGATATCTAGTAAGTGGTGTAGACATTTGGCTAAACAATCCTAGACGTCCTCTAGAAGCTAGTGGAACAAGTGGAGAAAAAGCTGGACTAAACGGTGTAATAAACTTCAGTATATTAGATGGCTGGTGGTTCGAAGGATATGACACACAAAATGGTTGGTCTATCGGTGATGATACAGAATACACGAACTATGAAATACAAGACAATGCAGATTCACAAAGCATATACAACACTTTAGAAAATGAAATAATTCCTATGTATTATGAAAAAACAGATATGAGCAAAAATACTAAATGGATTAAGAAAATGAAAAATTCTATAAAGAGTGTTGGTGGAGTTTATAATACAAGTAGAATGTTATGCGACTATTTAGATAGATTATATATGCCACAAATTAATCTAACAAACTCTGGTGAATACTCTAAAGAAAATGTTGAAGCATTTTTAGAGTTTGAAAAAAGTCTTAGAGAAAATTGGAACAACATAGTTATTACTCCTACAAACAATTTAGAAGAATTATCTGCAAATGCTGGAGATTTAATTAATTTAAAATGCAATGTTAACTTAGGTCCTATTCTTCCTGAAAATGTATCAGTAGAAGTATTTTACGGAAAATTTGATAGTACAAATAAATTAATTGAAAGTAAATACGTACCTATGAATTTAACAAATACTTTAGAAAATTCTAGCTATGAATATTCAGCAAATATAAATATTGATAACGGTGGAAATTATGGTTATACATTTAGAATCACACCTACTCACCCACTTCTTATCAATAATCAAGATTTAGGACTTTGCAAATGGCTTGAAAATGCGTAAATAAATATGGAGGTAATATTTATGAGAAAAACAAAAATAGTATGTACATTAGGTCCTGCAGTAGATGATTGTAAAACACTTACAAAACTATTTGCTGCTGGAATGAATGTTGCAAGATTTAATTTCTCACACGGAGATTATGAGCAACAATCAAAAAGAATAGAAATGTTTAAAGCTGTTCGTGACGAATTAAATATGCCTATTCCTATGATGCTTGACACAAAAGGTCCCGAAATAAGAATTGGTACTTTTGAAAATGATGCTGGAGTAATACTACATGATGGTGCTACTTTTACACTTTCGCAAGAACCTTGTGTTGGTACTTTTTCAAAAGTATTCGTAAACTATTCTCATCTTTATGAAGATGTACAAATTGGTACAACAATCTTAATAAACGATGGAATAATTGAATTAAAAGTAAAAGAAATTGTAAACAAAGATGTTGTTTGTGAAGTTATACACGGAGGTAAATTAACAAATAGAAAAAGTGTTAATATACCTGGACTTATTTTACAACTACCTATTCTTACTGATAAAGATAAAGAAGATATAATATTTGGAATTCAAAACGGTTTTGATATAATTGCTGCTTCATTTGTAAGAAAACCTGAAGACATTTTGGCTATTAAAGAAATACTTAAAGAACATAACGCATCACATATTAAAATCATTGCTAAAATTGAAAATCAAGAAGGTGTAGATAATTTCGATAGCATACTTGACGTTGTAGATGGAATAATGGTTGCACGTGGAGATTTAGGTGTGGAAATTCCTATGGATAGAGTTCCGCTACTTCAAAAAGAGTTCGTAAAGAAATGCAATCAAAAGGGAAAAAATGTAATCATCGCTACACAAATGTTAGAATCTATGATTAATACTCCAAGACCTACTCGTGCAGAAGTAAACGATGTTGCAAATGCAATATTTGATGGCGCTTCTTCTATAATGCTTTCTGGTGAAGTTGCTTCTGGTAACTTCCCTATTGAAAGTGTAAAGACAATGGCGAAAATTGCTGACACAATTGAAAACGGTATAGATTATTGGAAAGAATTTAGCTTAAAAGAAACAAGTCATTTAGTTGGAAATCGTTCAAACCTTATAGTAGGTCATGCACTTTGCGAGGTTGCAAACCAGTCAAATGCTAAAGCAATATTTGCATTATCAGAAGGTGGACACACACCAGTTGCTATTGCAAGCTTTAGACCTGCTTGTCCTATATACCTAATAACACCAAACGAAGTAACAGCAAGACAGCTTAGTGTGAATTGGGGTATTTACCCTATCCTAGTTAATCATTCTGAAAATCCTTTAGATATGATACGTGAAGGAATTGAAATTGCAAAAGGCTGTAACTATATCTTTGATGGAGATAAAATAGTAATTGGCGAAAGCGATACTTACAATAAGAATAATTTACTAGGGTTATCTGCTAGTAAAAATATTGGGGGTATTTATACGGTTTAAGGAGTCTGTAGAAAAAACTGTGTAAACTGATGAAAAAGAAATCCTTTCCATGTTAGAATAAATATAACATAGGAGGGATTTTTTTATGGGAGATAGACACGCAC
>ERZ825670.2335-NODE-2335-length-18163-cov-5.173956_pt1 | contig 18163 bp, 20 predicted proteins | sample MGYA00519929_ERZ825670 | MGnify/ENA primary metagenome ERZ825670 (study PRJEB31778, sample SAMEA3449207) | human gut metagenome | biome: human gut; feature: human-associated habitat; material: faeces | place: United Kingdom | collected 2010/2012 ...
TTAATATCTAAATAATATTACATAAATTTAAAATTATAAATATTAAAATTTTCAAAAAATAGTGATATTATAACATCATGAAAGGATAAACAAATGAAAGATAATAGAATACTAATGCAATACTTTGAATGGTATTTAAAGCCAGAAGATAAACTATGGCAACAAGTATCGAGAGAAGCTAAAAATTTAAAAGAAATAGGAATAACAGATATATGGTTACCACCAGCATACAAAGGAGCAGGTGGAAAGTTTGATGCAGGATATTCTGCTTATGATTTGTATGATTTAGGAGAGTTTAACCAAAAAGGAAGTATAGAAACTAAATATGGAACAAAAGAAGAATATTTACAAGCAATAAAAGATTTGCATAATAATGGAATTAAAGTATATGCAGATATAGTTTTAAACCATAAAATAGGGGCAGATGAATCAGAAACCGTATATGCAAGTGAAGAAAAAAATCAGAATAGAAATGTAGATACTACATTACCCAAAAAAATAATAGCATGGACTAAATATAATTTTACTGCAAGAAATAATAAATATTCAGACTTCAAATGGAATTATAATCATTTTAATGGAACTGACTGGGATGAAAGTGGAAGAAAGAATGCGATATTTAGATTTAGTGGAAAACATTGGGATCAAAATGTAGACCAAGAGAATGGTAATTATGATTATTTAATGGGAGCAGATGTAGATTTTAATAATCCAGAGGTTGTGAATGAATTGGATAAATGGGGAAAATGGTATTTAGATACTACAGAAGTAGATGCATTTAGACTAGATGCTGTTAAACATATAAAATCTGGATTTATGGCTGATTGGATAAAAAGTATGAAAGATGAGAAGGAAGGTTTACAATGTGTTGGAGAGTATTGGAATAGGAATATAGATTCCTTAAAAAATTATATTGAAAAAACAAATTCAACAATTCCTTTATTTGATGTACCATTACATTATAATTTATATGAGTCATCAAATTCGAGTGGATATTATGATTTTGCTAGAATATTTGAAAATACATTAGTTAAGGAAATGCCAAGTCAAGCAGTGACATTTATAGATAATCATGATACAGAGCCAGGACAGGCACTATATTCTTGGATACCAGATTGGTTCAAACCATTAGCATATGCATTAATTTTATTAAGAAAAGATGGTCTACCATGTATATTTTATGGAGACTATTATGGAATACCAGCTCAAAATGTTAATCCACAAAAAAATATGTTAGAAAATTTGATGAAACTAAGAAAAGATTATGCATATGGGGAACAAAAGGATTATTTTGATCATCATGATATTATAGCATGGGTAAGGATGGGGGATGAAGAACATTCTAATTCAGGGCTTGTTGCCATTATGAGTGATGGACCAGGAGGCGGAAAGATGATGAATGTGGGACCAAAACTGGCTAATTCTACATTTTATGATTACACAGGAAATGTAAAAGAAAATATTTATGTTGATCAAGATGGAAATGGAATATTTTACTGTAATGGTGGAAGTGTTTCTGTTTGGGTTAAAAAATAAAAAAGCAATTTTAATTAAATATTATGAATAAAAAATGATGTGGAGTAGATTTTTTATGTGATTTTATGATATAATAAATATATTCCATATATGCGGGTATAATTTAGTGGCAGAATGTCATGCTTCCGACCTGATAGCGTGGGTTCGATTCCCACTACCCGCTCCATAAGATAAAATCAACGTACTAGATGAAGCGATTGAGTCAACTGTAAACGGTTGATTTTTTTTGTTGACTAAACTAATGAGATTAGTTATAATATAAATATAATTAGTTATGGAGGATAATATGTCAAAAAATAATATTAGTGATGAACTTATTATTGAAACTTCAGCACGTATTGCGAATAAAGTTGGATTAGATAATTTGTCTTTAAAAATAATTGCCGAAGAACTAAATATTAAATCACCATCTTTGTATAATCATATTTCCAGTCTTGATGAAATAAAATCTCAACTTATGGTTTATGGTTGGAAACAAATTGAAGAAAAAATGATTGATTCTGCGGTTGGTGTATCTGGATATGAGGCTTTAAAAAATATGTGCAACGTTTTTTATGGTTATGCTACGAATAATAAAGGAATATTTACTGCTATGCTATGGTATAACAAATATGAAAGTGATGAAAAGGAAAATGCTACTACGAGATTATTTAATATGTTATTTAAAATAATGAAATCTTTAAATATTACTGATGAAAATATAAATCATATTATAAGAACATTAAGGGGATTTTTAGAGGGCTTTTCATTACTTGTAAATAATAATGCTTTTGGAAAACCAATATCAATTAAAGAAAGTTTTGATTTATCATTGGAAATAATTATGAATGGTATAAAATCATTAGAAGGAGTGAAATAAATTGAAACAATATGTAAATTTAACGTTAGAAAATATTGATGAGGAGCATATCTGCTGTGCGATTGGAGATAAAAAACACCAAAAGGGTGTTGTTAGTAAGAAAAAATGGATTAAAAGTAAACTAGAAAAGGGACATGTTTTTAGAAAACTAAATGCTAGAGGAAAAATATTCATTGAATATGAGCCAATAGAAACTGCATGGGTGCCAATACTGGGAAAGAATTATGAATATATTTATTGCTTATGGGTTGCAGGAAGTTTCAAAGGAAAAGGTATTGCTAAAGAATTGCTTGAATATGCAATAAATGATTCAAAAGAAAAAGGTATGAGTGGTATTTGTACTCTGGTCTCTAAAAAGAAAAAACCTTTTGTTGGAGAAAAAGAGTTTTTCATTCATAATGGTTTTAAAGTTGTTGATGAAATCGATGATTATGAATTATTAGCACTTCAATTTGATAATAGTGAAATACCTAAATTTAATGACAATGCTAGAAAGATGAAAATAGATAATCAAGACTTTACAATTTATTATAGTAATGAGTGCCCTTATGTAGAATATGAAGTGCAAGAACTTACCCAATATGCAAAAGATAATAATATCAAAATTAACTTTATAAAAATAGATACATTAGAAAAGGCTAAAAATGCTCCGTGCGTTTTTAACAACTGGGCTAATTTTTATAGAGGTAAGTTTATATCAAATACAATATTAAATGCTAATTCATTTGAAAAATTGATTAGTAAATAAAATTAATATAAATATGAAAGGGATTAAATTTAATATGGAAGAAAAATTTGACGTTTTGAACGAATTAGGAGAATTCACAGGACAAATTGCAACGAGAGAAGAATGCCATAAAAAAGGTTTATGGCATAGAGCAGTATATGCTTTTGTTATAGATAATAAAGGAAATATCTTATTACAAAAGAGGAGTGCCAATAAAAAATTATGGCCTAATCTGTGGGATGTTACTGTTGGTGGACATGTAGATAGTGGAGAGTTTGGTAGACAGGCAATAATAAGAGAAGCAAAAGAGGAATTAGGACTTGAGATTAATGATGAAGATATTAGATACATAGTTGGTTCAACATCGATAAATGAACAGGGTAATATTATAAACAAACATTATAATGAATGTTATGTAATTACTAAAACTATAGATATTTGTGAGATTAAAATACAAAAAGATGAGGTGGCAGATGCAAAATACTTTTCAAAAGATGAAGTATTAAAAAGAATTTCAAACAATTATGAAGGATTGACAAATAAAACTGGGGTATGGAATTTTTTGCAAAAGATTTTAGAAAATAATATCATTAATAAATAAATTATTGTAAATAGAAATGTCCCACTCAATTTTAAGATTGAGAGGGACATTTTTCTAAAGTTTAATAATATTCCAAAGTTCATTGCAAAAACTTTTGTTAAAAGCAGAGTCTTTTACTTCAAAGCTTTCACGAGAGTTAAGGAATATAGACATAAACTCCTCAGGGAACTTATCCCAGGAGTTTTTGAATTTTAGACTCTGGGAGATGAGTTTTAAAGTTCCAAGCCCAGAGGTTACCTCTACCTTGAGTGAAACATTGTCACCACTATTGATTACAACAGAGGAACAATTCTTCTGAAGAAATTCTAGTTCCTCTTGGGTGATGTGCCTTGTTGCCAGTTGAGCATATGCGTAAGCATGCTCTACCACGCCTCGTCCACTTTCAGCAACCACAATAGTTCCTGATTTGCAAAAGACTGCAAATTCTTCGGTATTGGTACTAATCCAGGGGAGGGGAGTGAATGATTCACTAAACTCCTCTGAGAATCCATTATTAATTAATAGATTCCGAAAATTTTTCCAGGTCATATTCATAGTAGAACCTCCCAATAGTTATTATTGTTACGAACTTGTTGATATGTTTTAATTCGAGGCTCAAAGCCTAAAAACTTTATGTTCACTATTATATCACGTTCTACATAAAATTGTCAACATGGAAACTATTCAAGATAAAGAAAATTTTTTTCCTTTTAAATAATTCAAGCATCCACTATCAGTTTTAAAATCAAATTTTAATTCAAAAGCTTTTAATTGTTGAAATTTAAAACCAAAAGTTTTATTAATAGAATTTATACCATACTTACCATCTCCAATAATAGGATAACCAATATGAGCTAAATGAGCTCTAATTTGATGAGTTTTACCAGTTTCAATTTCAACATTTAATAATGCAGAATTATTGTCATATTCTTTAATTACAGAATATGAGGTAATAATTTTGCTATATCCAGTTTTAAAGTTATCAGAGATATAAACAATAGACTTCTTATTATCTTTAAATAAATAGGCTTCTAGTCTCGCTTTTTTTATTTTAGGGATGCCATATACTAAAGCTAAATACTTTTTTTTGATTTCATGATTTTTAAATTTTTCAAATAAAATATTTAAAGACTCTTCATTTTTTGCAAATAGAACTAAGCCAGTGGTATTTCTATCTAGTCTATGACAAGGTAAAGGTAGGAAGCTAGAATCAGAGTATTTGCTATGAACAGCAGTAGTTAAGCTATTATTACCAGTAACTTCCATATTTGAAGGTTTATTTAAAATCAATATATTTTCATCTTCAAAAATCACATCTAGCTTAATAGTTGGGTAAAGTATGTTATCAGCAATATAAATAAGAATCTCATTTCCAACATATATAGTACAGTCTTTATTGATTCTATTTCCATTAATTTTTATATCTTTTTGTCTTAAAGTTTTATAAAACATATTTGTAGAGAGATGAGGAAAATTATCTAATATAAATTTTGAAAGCTTTTTTCCATCATATTTATTTGTTACAATTAATTTCTTCATAATATAATCCTTTTCATACAATATAACTAAGAATAACATATTTTTATATTTTATACAATAGAAAAAAGAAGAAAAAATGAATAAAAAAGAGAAAAAGAGAAAAAAATACATATAAATAACATATAAAAAAAGAATAAAAAAGATTAAAAACCTATAAAACAACTAATTAAAGATAGGCAATTTGCAAAAAAAGCAAATATATGTTATAATAGAACGCAGTCGCGTTAAAAGGAGAGTGTATATTATTTTAAAGAAAAAAATAAAATATTATACTAAAGAAGGATGCAAACTATTTAGCGTAATGGCAATAGCATTAGGGTTAATAATAGCGATTATTTTATTAAAATATAGACCAATCTACAAAGTAACTTTGGGTGGACAAGAAATAGGTTATGTAGAAGATGGAGCAAAATTAAAAGAAAGAATACAACAAGAGATTATAGAAATGGAAGGTAAAAATATAGATTTTGTTTCATTAAATGAAGTGCCAGGTTATGAATTTAAATTAGTAAGCAAAACACAAGAAACTAACGAAGAAGAAATAATGTTAGCATTAAGAGAAAACGCGAGAATAATGTATAAATATTATGCAGTAATTTTAAATAATGAAACAGTAGGATTAGTAGATAACATAGAAGAGGCTGAACAAGCAGTAAATACAATAAAAGAAGAACACAAAAACGACAGTATAAAACTAGAATTGAGTATAACAGAAAATTATACAGAGAATATTGAAGAAATAAGTTTAGAAACAGTACAAGTTGCACAAGGACAAGTGGAAGAAAAAGTGGCAGAACTTATAGAACAAGATGAAAAAAGTAAAATGCCATCTATCAATGGAGTGCTATTAGCTGTAACTCCTGTACAGGGAAATATAACGTCAAGATTTGGAGTTGTAAGTAGTATAAGATCAGGTGCACATACAGGAACAGATATCTGTTGCTCGATTGGAACAAAGATAAGAGCTGTGTCTTCAGGAACTGTAACATTTGCTCAAATGAATGGTGCGTATGGAAATTTAATAAAAATTTCTCATGGAAACGGAGTTGAAACTTGGTATGCACATTGTAAAGAATTATATGCAACAGTTGGTCAACAAATTAAAGCAGGAGATGTTATAGCAGCTGTTGGAATGACAGGTAACACAACAGGCCCACATTTGCACTTAGAAATAAGAGTTAATGGAACAGCTATCAATCCACAAAATTATTTATATAAATAAAAAAGGAAATAATAACATGAATATTGCAAATAATTGGAAAGATTATAAGATATTAGACATGTCAGATGGACAAAAATTAGAAAAATGGGGAGATGTAATATTATCAAGGCCAGATCCTCAAATAATATGGAAGAAAAAATCATACCCAGAAAAATGGAAAAATATAAATGCAACATACTACAGGAGTAAAACAGGTGGAGGAGCTTGGAAATATAATAAGCAAGTTCCAAATCAGTGGCAAATAAAATATAAAGAATTAACATTTAATATAAAGCCGATGGGCTTTAAACATACAGGATTATTTCCAGAGCAAGCGGTAAATTGGGATTGGATGATAAATAAAATCAAAAATTCGAATAGAAAAATAAAAGTGCTAAATTTATTTGCATATACAGGTGGAGCAACAGTTGCGTGTGCTTTTGCTGGAGCATCAGTATGTCATGTGGATAGCTCAAAGGGTATGACAACATGGGCAAAAGATAATATAGCATCATCAGGTTTATCAGAAAAACCTGTTAGATATATTGTAGATGATGTTGTAAAATTCGTTAATAGAGAAATACGTAGAGGAAATAAATATGATGCTATAATAATGGATCCTCCATCATATGGCAGAGGAGCGAATGGAGAGGTATGGCAATTTGAAGAAAACATATATGATTTAGTAGAATTGTGTACTAATGTACTTTCAGACGATCCATTATTCTTTTTAATCAATTCATATACAACAGGAATTTCAAGTAAAGTATTAGAGAATATTTTGAATTTAACGGTTGGAAAAAGATGTAAAGGCAAGGTTTCTTCAGGAGAAGTAGGATTACCAATGGAAAATTCAAACCTTATATTACCATGTGGAATTTTTGGCAGGTGGGAAGTATAAAGGGCAAAAACGGAACCGACCCCAAATGTCCCTAAAGGAGAAAAAATGCAAAATTTAGATATATTATATGAAGATAATCATGTTATTGTAGTAAAAAAAGAACCTAATATTCCATCACAAGCAGATAAGACTGAAGATATTGATATGCTTACAATTATAAAAGAGTATTTAAAAGAAAAGTATAATAAACCTGGTAATGTATATCTTGGACTTGTTCATAGGTTAGATAGGCCAGTAGGTGGAGTGATGGTGTTTGCAAAGACATCAAAAGCAGCTTCTAGGTTAAGTAACCAAGTAAGAGAGAAAATATTTAAGAAAAAATATTTAGCAGTTGTAGATGGAAAATTTGAGACAAGTAACGGAATATTAGAAGACTATTTATATAAAGATGAAAGAAACAATATAAGTAAAGTGGTAAATAAAGATAAAAAAAATTCAAAGATTGCAAAATTGGAGTATGAAGTTTTGACATATAATCAAGTAAAGGATTTGTCTTTAGTAAAGATAGACCTTTATACAGGTAGACATCATCAAATAAGAGTTCAGCTTGCACATGCAGGGCACAGTATATTTGGAGATCAAAAATATGGAACAAGGGGCAAAGGAAAGCAAATTGCATTATGGGCATATGAGCTTACAATACAACACCCTATTACTAAACAAGAACTTACATTCAAATGCTTGCCAGAAAGTAATGGGACATGGTGTATATTGAAGGAATTAAAGATTTAGATAATAAAATTGTATTAGAACAAATAAGAAAGCTTTTTAAATTTTTCTTATTTGTTCTTTTTAATGTTTAACATATTATCTTAATTATGTGAATTTTATAAAAGTTAAAAAAATACATATGAAAAATTTTATTTGAGATTTTACTAATAAAAAGTTATTTTTTGTTAATAAAATGAAAATAAATTAAAAAAAGATGATAAATTTAAATTGAACTTAAGATAAGAGTGAGGTGAGAAAAGTGGTAGATAAAATCTGCACATATCTAACCAATAAAATAAGAAAAGAAATGCCAGAAATAGATAATGAAAGAGCAGAGATAATAATGTATGGTTTACAGAATATAATTGGTGAGTTGCCTAAAGGAATAATTATTTTATTGATTGCCTACTTTTTGGGAATATTCAAAATTACACTTATATCAGTATTAATAATTGCACCATACAGATGTTTTTCGGGTGGAGTACATATGAAAACACATATTGGATGCATAATTTATACATCAATATTATATAGTGGTTCGGCATTACTGGGAAAATACATAATATTAACAGGAATAACAAAATACATTATTGCTTTTACACTTTGGGGATTTTGTATGTTCATGATAAAACTATATGCACCAGCAGATACAGAGAATGTTCCAATATTAAGAGCAAAGGAAAGACGACAAAAACAAGTTTTTTCATACATAATTTTGACATTTGAGTTTATAATGGCAATTTTAATTAGTAATACTACAATAGCAGGAATAATAATATTTGGCGATTTTATACAAACTTTAACAATAACAAGATTTGCATACAAAATTACAAATAATAAATACGGACATGAAATATATGCAAATATTTAATGGGTTAATGTAGGAGTCATTGCAACTACTCTTATATTATATAAATTTTACGAAAGAAGGGGGAATTAATTATGATGAAATTATTAGCAAGGGTGGCAGAAAAATATGCAAAGGCAACAAATACAGCTTGTATGATGTTTTGGATAGGACATCAACCTAAAATGCCAGCATCTCTAGTAAAAAAAGATTAATCCCAGAAGTATGTTCTTAAACATTTAAAATCAATTCTAGAAAAAGGAGATTTCATAAGAAGTTTCCTTTTTCGAATGTATGTGCTTATACCAAGAAGGAGTGGCTATAAAGTCACTCCTTCTACAAATCATATATAGATAGCTCCTGCTTAAAATATGTATCATCTTTACTTGTATATAAGTCTAGGTTTGTACTATTTTTAACATATTTTCTAAGTTCCCACAAGCCAAAGCCTGAATGTTCTTTTTTATTAGATGCACCTTTTTCAAATATTTTTTCTAAATCTACATCTTTATTTGAATATGTATTTTTTACAGTAATTACACTTCTATTATTTCTATTTTCTCTTATGAAAGATATTTTTACAATTTTATCATTGCACTTTTCAGCCTCTTCAATAGCATTATCGAGTAAAACACCAATAGCTCTTGAAAATTTAAACATGTTTACTTCTAAGGTATCTAAGTTTAAGAAAAATTCGATTTCAAATGTTACACCAGAATTAGTTGCTTTAAAGTATTTATTATTAAGCAAACTGTATACACCAGGATTACTTATAATTCTAGGATTCAGTATTGATAGATTATTTGTAATTTTACAATCCTTTTTGATTTCATTAAAATATTTTTTCAAACCATTCATATCATCATTTTCTATATATCCACCTAAAGCAGAAACAATATTATCAAAATCATGTTTATAGCCTTTTACCTTATCATATAAAATTTCTAATGACTGATTATATTCTTCTGCACATGCTAAATCTCTTTTAGTATTTGCTAATTTTATTATACGTGTAAAACTATAAATACTTAGTGCTAAAAAAGATACTAATAATAAAAAGCTTAAAATTGTGATAATTATAGGAACAATATCTATATAATATGTAGTTATTATTAGTTGAATACATAAAGTTAGAAATCCCATTATTAGATTTAGGCATAAAGTTACTACAGTTTTAGTGTCTAAAGAATCTAATAAATCAAGATATAATTTTATTTTTCTGAATTTACTCAAAAATAAAATAATAACAAGAAAGACAGTATATAGAATTATTAAGTAAGGTATTCTATATTTAGGTGTATTGATAAAAGTATCAAGAGAAACATCAAGTATGGTTAAATATAGATTTTGAATAAGAATATTCAATAACCCAAATACAAAACTCGTAATTATTAAAGAGGTTATACTCTTTAAAATCCCAATATTGAAAACAAATTTTATTAAAATTATTGTAAAGGCATAATTAGTAATTATATTAAAAGGGCTTGGAACAAAGTCTGCAGTGAATTTTCCTATAAATATTGTAAACACCATATATATTAGTTTTTGCTTATTAGAAGCTTTAACATCGAAAACCAATAAAATCATAATTAAAAATAAGTAATTTTCTATAACATATGCAATAGCATATATAAAGTCTGTTATAGTGAAATTTATCATAATATCATTTACAAATTGCATCATAATCAATCATCTCCATAAAACAATTTTTATATTTTGGACCAATATAACAAATACTACCATTTTTAAAATTAATCGAATTATCAGTTAAAGAAATATTAACAATGTTATTAATATTAGCAATAAAAGATTTATGGCATCGAACAAAAATTTCAGGCAAACTACTTTCAACTTTGGTAAAAGAATTGTAAGTATAAAAACATCCGTGAAGAGTATGATAAATTAGTTTCATGCCATTCTTTTCGATAAATTGGATATCATTTAAATCAATAAAAGTTCCTTTATGGTCAACTTTTAAGAATTTTTTCGAGTTACCAGAAATATCATCATATAATCTATTTAAAGTGTCTGAAAGAGAATCGACACTTAATGCACTTTTGAAAAGATAGGCAAAAGTTTTATAATCATATGCTTTCATCAAATATTCAAAATGACTTGTAATAAAAATAATATAACAATCTTTGTTAATTTTTCTAATTTCATTAGCAATATCGAGTCCATTCATTTTAGAATTTTTGAACTCAATATCAAGAACCACAACATTTACAAGATTTGAAAACATATAAGACAGAACCTCTTTGTAATTTTGTGTTTTCAGTACAATTTTGGCTTCAAAATCATTTTTTATAAATGCCTTTTCAAATAATAAAGACAGTTTGTTGATCATGTTAATATCATCATCACATAGTATAAAATTTAACATATAAGACCTCCTTTGTAACAAAATGTTTTTTGACATTTTTTGTCAAATACATTTAAAATATAAAACAAAAAATAAGAATTGTCAATAGGCTAATTGAATATACATTATACCTTACAGTTAGAAGAAAAACAGCGTTTTAAATTGATTTGAATAAAGTAAATACAATATACAAAATATGTAAAAAACAGATTAGAAAATGAAAAAAATTGGGTTATATATTTGTGGCTTTTTCATAATATTAAATATAAATGGAGGAATGGAAATGATAGAGAAAAATAAAAGAAACAATAATATACTCATAATAGGAGTATTGATAATATTTACAATATGTTTAATACAATTAAATATGGCTAGTGTGATACCAACAGCAGCTAATGTAAATGATAAAACAATAGGATGGGGGATAAAAAGGGCAAATAATAACCAACAGCCAGATGTTGGAGCGGCTAACAAGAAAATACTAGAGGAAGAAGATGGAATATGTATTGGAAAAGATAATGATAAAATAATATATTTAACATTTGACGAAGGATATGAGGCAGGATATACAGACAAAATATTAAATACTTTAAAAGAGAATGATGTAAAAGCAACATTTTTTATTACATCACATTATTTAAATACAGCGTCAGATTTGGTAAAGAGAATGATAGATGAGGGACATATTGTAGGAAATCATACTGTAAATCATAAAAGTATGCCAAGTATTTCTAATGAGGAAATTGAAACAGAAATAATGAAACTTCATCAAGCAGTGATTGAAAAATTTAATTATGAAATGAAGTACATGCGTCCACCTAAAGGAGAATTCAGTAAAAGGACATTACAGAAAACATCTGAACTTGGATACAAAACTGTAATGTGGAGTTTTGCATATTTTGACTGGGATGAGAAAAAACAGCCATCATTGGAAGAAAGCAAAAAAATGATTATCAATAATTTACATTGTGGCGAAATAATGTTATTACATCCAAATTCGAAAACAAATTCAGAGGTTTTAGATACAATAATAAAAGAAGCCAAAAACCAAGGATATGAATTTAAACTATTAGATGAGTTTAAATAATATTTCTAGTATTTTTAAGAATTAGAATGTTTAAAAGGGAGATATGCTATGAAAAAGAAAAGAATAGACAAGATTTTAGAAATTCCACAAGAAGTGTATACTAATATGCCTAAAATAACAATTACAGGATTTAATGAAATAATGATAGAAAATTACAAGGGAATATTAGAATATGAAGACTTTTATACAAGCATAAGTACATATATAGGAATAGTAAATATAAATGGGTATAATATTAATTTAGAGAAAATGACAAATGATGACATTAAAATAACAGGTAAAATCGAAAGTGTAGAATTAGAGAGAGTGCAAGATTAATAATATAAAAGAAAGGCGGAAATATGTTAATCAAAATTTTATTAAGATACATATTTGGTTATATAAGAGTAACTGTAGAAGGATATTATATAGAAAGATTTATAAATATATGTACAACAAATAAAATATTAATATGGAATTTAAAAAGAGAAAAAGGAGTGAAGTTACATTTAAACATAGGAATACAAGATTTTTATAGAGCAATAGAGATATCAAAAAAAGTAAAGTGTAGAATGAAAATAGAGAAAAAGAGGGGAATTCCATTTATTATAAATAAATATAGAAAAAGAAAAACATTCTTACTGTCTTTAATAATTATTTTAGTAGGATTATACATAAGTTCAAACTATATTTGGAACATAGAAATAAGAACAGAAGATAATTTACAATTAGATAATATAGAACAAGATATAGAAGAGGTTGGATTAAAAATAGGAATGAGAAAAAGCCAAGTAGATGTAGAAGATATAGTAAATAAAATAAGATTAAAAAGAAATGACATATCATGGATTGGTATAAATTTAAAGGGCACAAATGCGATAGTAAAAGTTGTAAAAGCTAAAGAGGCACCAGAAATAATAAATGAAAAAGATTATTGTAATATAGTAGCAGAAAAAGGAGGCATAATAACCAAGATTATAGCTCAAAATGGAACTGCACAAGTTAAAGTTGGAGATAAAGTTGAGGCTGGTCAAGTACTTATACAAGGGATTATGGAAGGAAAATATACAGGAATAAGATATGTTCACAGTTTAGGAGAAGTAAAAGCAGTTGTGCAATATACAAAAACAGTTCAAATTCCATTAAAAGAAGAAAAAAAAGTCGAAACAGGAAATAAGGAAACGAAATATAAAATAAATTTTAATAAAATTCAAATAAATTTTTATAAAACTCTTTCAAAATTTAAAATTTATGATACAATAGAAGAAGAAAAAAAGTTTAAGGTATTTTCAAACTTATATTTACCAATTTCTGTAACTAAAATAACTAATAAGGAATTGGAAGATTGTTTAAAAGAATACACTGAAGAAGAAGCAACAGAAAAAGGAACAAAACAATTAGAAGAACAAATAGAAGCAGAAATTGAAGAGAAACAAAATATAATTCGGAAAAAATGCGGAAGTATCAAAAACAGAAGAATATGTAGAAATAAGTGTAACATATGAAGTTATTGAAAATATAGGAATGCAGGAGAAAATAGAAGAAATAAAAGATCAGACAGAAGAAACACAATAAATATACCTGCCTACAAGAACTTGGAAAGGATGGAAAAATGGAAGAGAGAAGTTTAAGAGTAGTAGGAACAGATAAAACATTTATTAATAAATTAACAAATACGCTAACAAAGCTATTGATACCAACACAAATAGGCATAAATGGAATGCGCATAAGTATGAAAAGAAATGCATTAATAAAAACATATGAAATTGCAAAAGAAGAACAAGATGTGAAGAAAAAAGAGAATGCTGACAAAAAATATGAAGAGGCTTATACTGCTTATTTAGAAGCATTAGACAAATATGTATTAGATACAATATATAAAAAGGTAAAAAATGAAACTGCAACACAATTAGAAAGCATGGCATTATCGCAATATTATGGAATAGTCCAATTAAAGCAAAGCGAATATACTGAATATAAATACAGAAAACAAAAATATTTGCTAGAATTAGATAAAGAAAATGTCATGAATTCTAATAAACAAAAAATAAAAGATAAATATAAGGCATTTTATATATCAAAGCAAGATATGTTGTATAAAGGGATATTAAAGAATTATTCAGTAAAGTTAGCTGATACTACAAATGTTTATGATTCAACAAAAGATTGGATATATATAAAAATATTTGAAACACTTGAAGATTACATAAAAAATATTTTGCCATTAAAAATAAATGAACCTAAATTAGAAAAAGTAGTAAAAGAATATGAAAAATATGAAAAATTCTCAGTTGGAAAGTTAGACGCAAGAGATAATATCGAAAAAAACATGATATTATTAGGAATAAGCAGAAATTTATTTACACATAGTTTACCATTAGTGGTTGCAGAACAATGTTATATGAAATTGCTAAAAGATGCTAGATGTTTAGTACAAGACACAAAAATAGCTTCAAAAAGAGAAAAAGCATATACAATGTTGTTAAACTTAATAGAAGATTATAATATAAGACTATTGGCAACAAAAGTATATTGGGAAAATCCAAAAGAAAGAGAAAAGTTTAAAGTTTTCCATGAGAAATATAAAGATATAGAGAAATTAAAAGAAATAGACTTTTTAGAATATATAAAACAAAAAGAAATATTATTCATGAAAGAAGATATCAAAAATGTTAAAGGTGAAAAAACAGATTATAGTAGACTGATAAAATATTACAAAAGAAAATTAGTAGATTATGGAGTAATGAAGGAAATAAGAGAATACAGAACAGAACAAGGAAAATACATAAGAAATAAAATTAGTACAAGAATAAAAGAATATGCAAGTGCATAGAAATATGTTTATTGCAAGATATGAGGAGACAAATGTATCAATTAGAATATTGGGATTTAGAAAAAAATGATGAATATGAAAAAGTAATAAAAAAAGTAGTTGAGCAGTGCTTTAAAGAAGAAAATATGGAGAATTCAAAACTGTATTTAAGTATAATATTAACAACTCCAGAGCATATCCACGAAATAAACAATGAATATAGAGATGTTGACAGAGAAACAGATGTGTTATCATTTCCTATATTTGAAAAAGATGAAATAGACAGAAAAATAAAAAATCATGATTTTGAACATGAAGATGTTTTAGGAGATATAATAATATCATTAGAACGAGTAAGAGAACAAGCAAACGAATATAATCATAGCTTTGAGAGAGAGTTTGCATATATGATAGTGCATGGATTTTATCATTTAATGGGATATGATCATATAAAAAAAGAGGACAAAGCTATTATGAGAATAAAAGAAGAAAAAGTTTTAAATAAACTAGGGATAAAAAGGAATGAAATGAATGAAGAATAAAAAAAGTATAATTTTTTTAATTATTATTCTAATAATATTAGCAATAATGGCAGGAGGACTTTTTATATATAAAAAATTAAATAAAGGACAAGTAGAAGAAACAATAAATAATGTTGAAGATATTGAAGATGAAGAACCTTTAATAGTTCAACCAAAACAAGTAAAGACATTTAATGGAGATGATAGGCCAATATCAGTAATGATAGATAATCATTCAGGTGCGTGGCCTCAAGCTAATTTAAATAAAGCATATATTGTATATGAGATAATAGTAGAGGGAGGAGAAACTAGGCTAATGGCATTATTTAAGGGACAAGACTTAGATAAAATAGGGCCTGTTAGAAGTTCAAGACATTACTTTTTAGATTATGCATTAGAAAATGATGCAATATATGTCCATCATGGATGGAGCCCACAAGCTGAAAGTGATATTGCAAGTTTAGGAGTAAACAATATAAATGGAATACAAGAAAGTTCTTCTGATTTTTGGAGAGTAAAAAATAAAACAGCACCACATAATTTATTTACATCAACAGGAAGTATATTGAAAATTGCTGGGAGAAAAGGTTATAAAACAAAATCAAATCAAAAGAGTGTATTAAATTATGTAGCAGATGAATTTGATTTGGCAAATAAATATAAAAATGAAAATACAGATAAAAACACAATTACAGAAAATGCACAAAAAATAACAATACCTCATTCAAATCTTCAAACAGTAAAATATGAATATAATGAACAAGAAAAAGTATATACAAGATATGCTAGAAATAAAATTCAAACAGATTATGTTACAGGTGAACCTGTAAAAACTAAGAATATAATTATAACAATGTGTGACAATTATACTCTAACAGATAAAGAAAATAAAGGAAGACAAGGATTAAAAAATATAGGAACTTTTGATGGATATTATATAACAAATGGGAAAGCAATAAAAATACAGTGTATTAAAACTGAAAGAAACAAGCAAACAGTATATAAAGACTTAGAAGGAAAAGAAATAGATGTAAATGATGGAAATACATTTATCAATATTTGTCCTATAAATGCAAAAATAGAAATTGAATAAGTTCTAGGAAGGAATTAAAAAATATATGAAAAAGACGATAATAATAATATTAATAATATTAATTGTTTTATTAGTAATAATAGGAGGAAGCCTCATATTTTTATATTTTGCATCAGGTCACAATGTGTATAAAACTGCGAGTGATGCATTAGACTCAACAGATTTAACTCAAGCTTTGACTCAAACACAAATTCAAGCTAATAACGAAAAATTTGCAAAATATGAAGGTGAAAATCAAAGAGGAAGTGTTGTTAATGCTTTATTGGGAACAGTAGTGTCACATAATACTAGTATTGAAAGTGGAGATAATGTAAAAGCTGTAGAAGTGAAGTTAGATGGAAAAACAATAGTTGCTAAAACAGATACATATATTTCAAAAAAAGTAGATGCGAAAGAATTTTATAATATATGTGTAATACGTGGAAGCGATGGTTGTGTTTCGACAATACAAATTACTACAGTGAACAGTGACGATACGGACACAGATAATACTAATACTATAGATGAATAAAAAGAAAAAAACGGGATTTTAAGGTTAACTTAGAATTCTGTTTTCATTATTTGGAAAAAATGTATAAATTTTGAAAAAGTAGTGTAAAATTTTATAAAAAAGTGATATAATATATAGTTGAAAATTAGAGAAGCAAAAAGCTCGATACATAAAAGGAGGAATTAATAATGGAAACAAAGAAAAAAGTAGTATTAGTTGGAGCTGGATTTGTGGGTATGAGTATGGCATACGCATTGTTAAATCAAGGAGGAGTGGATGAATTAGTATTGATAGATGTCAATAAAGATAAAGCTATTGGAGAAGAAATGGATTTATCACATTGCTTACCATATTCACCTCAAAAAGTAAAAATAAAAGCAGGAGATTATGATGAATGTAAAGATGCAAATGTTGTTGTAATAACAGCTGGATTAGCACAAAAGCCTGGACAATCAAGATTAGAACTTGCTGTTGCAAATACAAAAATAATGAAAGATATTACCCAAAACGTTATGAAAAATGGGTTCAAAGGTGTATTTATAGTAGCAAGTAATCCTGTAGATTTAATGTCATATGTTGTTGCAGAAGTTTCAGGAATGCCAAAATCTAAAGTAATAGGTTCAGGAACAGTACTAGATACTGCAAGACTAAGATATTTAATTGCAGATTATTTAAAAGTTTCAAGCAAAAATGTGCATGCATATATATTGGGAGAACATGGAGACTCATCATTAGTGCCTTGGGAGCATTGTTATGTGGGCTGTAAAAAAATGGTAGATATAATGAAAGATAATAATCACCCAATGGAAGATTTAAAGAAAATTCATGATGGAGTATGGCAAGCAGCATACGAAATAATTGATAAGAAAAAAGCAACATATTATGGAATAGGAATGGCATTAAATAGATTGGTAAAAG
>ERZ825670.2336-NODE-2336-length-18162-cov-4.462804_pt1 | contig 18162 bp, 18 predicted proteins | sample MGYA00519929_ERZ825670 | MGnify/ENA primary metagenome ERZ825670 (study PRJEB31778, sample SAMEA3449207) | human gut metagenome | biome: human gut; feature: human-associated habitat; material: faeces | place: United Kingdom | collected 2010/2012 ...
ACTAATATTAATCTTATGAGAATAGTATGGATTTTTTTAAAAAATTTATACTATTTTTTTTTGTTACTTTTTTCCAAATTTTGCTCTTCATAATTTTATGATAAATTCATAAAATAAAAAAAGGAGATGATTTTTTGGAAAATAAAATTATAAAATTAAACCAAGAATATACTTCACGTGTTCTAACAAATGACATTCTTTTTTTACAATACGAATTTCCGGAATTAGAAGTAGGGAGGATAGGAACAAGTTTATTAGGAGAAAATATTCCTTTTTTAAAGTTAGGAAAAGGACAGTATAAAGTAATGATAAATGCTTCCCATCATGCAAACGAATGGATGACCAGTCTTATTGTGATGCTTTTTGTAGAAAAATATCTATGGTTACATAAGCAAAAAAAGAATTATAAAACTTATGACTGTAATGATATTTGGAATAAAACTAGTTTATATATTGTACCAATGGTAAACCCGGATGGAGTAAACTTATCTTTACAAGAAAATAGAGTATTACATGAAATGGAATATTGTAAATTATGGGAAAATAAGGGAAAAGATTTTTTTAAAAGATGGAAAGCAAATATTAGAGGGGAAAGTTTTATTAACTTCCAATTTTTTATTTTTCAAAAAATAATGTAGTAATTTTCTACATCTACAAAATCTTGTATTTATTTTATACAATATTACTTTTAAATGATTTGTCATTATTTAAAAATTCGTCTATTTCAATAAATTCATCTATATTTTCATTTATTGTATTTAATGGAGCAAAATTAAACGTTATAAATACATTTTTATCTTTGTCTATCTCTATTTTATCGATAAGTCTAAATAAACAAGATTTACTTATTTCCTTCATTTCTAGAAATTCATTAATTATTTTATTCATTTGCTTTTCATCGCTTTTATTATTTGTTAATTGATGACTTTGAAATTCTTGCAATCTATCCGTTAATTTACTTTTTTCATTAATTAGCTTTTCTCTTTCTATTATAAACTTTTCAGAAATTCTTTTAAAATCCATATCCATTAATATTCCATTTAGTTTATCCTCATATAAGTTATCTAATTTTCTATTAATATTTGCTATATTAATATCCATTTCTTCAATTTGTTTCTTAGTAGCTGATAATATATCTATAGATTTATTTTTTGCCTTTTTATATGTATCTTCTAGCAAACTACGATTTACATATATTTTACACACTTTTCTTACTATTTCTATAATTTTATTTTCAAATTTTAAGTAATTTAAATTTCTAGCATAGCAATTTCTTTTTTTATAATCTGAATCTACAATATATGGAATCTTTGGACGATTGCTATGATGATTAACTTTTAATACAATTTGCATTTGCCAACCGACAATGTTTGCAATAAATCAAACCTCTCAATAAATAGTCATATTGCTTTATAACTCTTTTACTTCTTTCTTTATGTATTAGTTGAACTTTTTCAAATATGTCTTTATCAATTATAGCTTCATGCGTATTATTAACTCTTATGTAATTTTCTTTTTCCACTTTACGAAGTTTTTTTACCTTATAAGAAACAACTGATACCTTATTTTGAACCGTATTACCTATATACACCTCGTTTTTTAGCATATTGCATAGTGTTACTTCATTCCAGTTATATTGTGTTTTGTTTTCATCTTGTACAATTCCTGTTTTTCTATAGCCTGTTGGAGATAGGTATTGATTTGAGTTTAAAAATTTTACTATTTCTACACTTCCATGACCATTCGCATACATATCGAAAATCTTTTCTATAATATCTCTTACTTGCTCATCTATAATTAACTTATTTTTAATTGTAGGATGCCTTTTATAACCATAAGCTGGAATACTACATAAATATTCTCCACTTTTTTGTTTCTCTTTGTATACACTTCTAATTTTCTTTGAGATATCTTTAGCATACATATCATTCATAATTGCTTTAAAAGGCGTTATATCATTATTTGTGCTATCTATATATGTATCTATTCCATCTGTTATTGCAACATATCTTATATTATTTTTAGGGAAATAATCCTCTAAATAAAAACCTGTTTTAATATAGTCCCTCCCAAGTCTTGATAAATCTTTTGTTATAACCATATTAATATTTTGATTTTCTATATCTTGTATCATTTCACAAAAACCAGGTCTGTCAAAAGTTGTACCACTTACTCCGTCATCAACATACTCTCTTATAAAGTTTAAATTGTTCTCTTTTACATATCTTTGCAAAATATTTCTTTGATTACCGATACTTTCGCTTTCTTGTTTGTCGCCATCTTCTCTTGATAGTCTGATATATATTCCGTACTTTAAAATTTTGACTTTTTAAATTTAGCATTTAACCTCCTATCTGTAATCATCTACAAACAATTGTAATGTATGCTTTAAAATTTTGCAAATATTTTTACATAATTACTTATTTTTAACTTTTATACTTTCTAAATAATCCTTAAAAACTAATCCTATTGTTTCTCCTATATCTTGTTTTTCTTCTGTAAAAATACAATATGTATTAAACTCCAATTTATTATCTTTAGTGTTGATTTTACCTTCACTCATACTTATTCAAATCCTTTCGTACTACTACAGAATATTAAAGAAAATGGCTCAATATGACACCTAAAATAAGTGTATTTATCAATGTGCATTTTTTAGTCTTCTATATATAGAGGCGAAAAAAGATATAGGAATGTCCCGATATTTTTATGAACTTTTTACAAAAAAATAAACATATGGTTAATTCCATATGCTTATACAATAAAAATTACTTTATATTATATTTCTCTTTTAATACATTCAAATACTAAATTTATTGCACCAGCAAATCCATTCTTATAAAATTTTTCATTCTCATAAGAAGATATAGCATTTACTTTATCAATATAACTTTCTAAACTATTTCTTACTTTAGATTTTGATATATCATCATTTGATAATTCTTCTATTTTATCAAAAAGCATTTGATAAGTATCATTATCTTTTGTCAATTCTTTAATTCTTTTCCTATCGTATTTAGTTAAAGTACAAATATTTTCTTCCATACTGACAAATAATTGATTCAAAATACTTTGTTCATTCTACATTTTACTTTCCTCCAAATATAAATTTGTTAGTAGTATAACGTGATCTATTTAATTTGTCAGCGCTTTTTTTATATATTTATAAATAGTAATTGCACTAAACTGATTATATAATTATTTTACTTTTTATTCTATCTATTTAACTATTTTTGAAAATTTATTTTGCTCCGAATATTGAGAGCATTTTTTAATGCGTAATATTCGCCAGCTTGGTGTTTAGGAAAAATTCCCTAAAACCTTTTAACACCCGCTGGGAGAAATTTTTTTGTTTTAATTTGCATACAAACTTTCCAAAAATTCTTTAGTATATTCTCTTTGATTTTCATGATTTGATATAAATTTTCTATGACCTTTATTATTATTTTTATTATTAAATCTTATATTATTATCTTCCATATTTTGATAGATAGCCTGTCCATTTTTTGACTCATACATGTATCCATTATTTAATGGATAGGGAGCGTCATTTATATAAATTTTTCTTTGAATTATTTGTTTATTTTCTTTTCTAACTATTTCTACTTTTAAATAATTTTTATCTCTTAAATCTGATATCCAGCTTGAAACCGTTTTTGGATGCACACCTAATTCTTCAGCAAAATAATTATTAGTTGCAAAACAATATTCCTCTTTACAAGCAAGAGATGTAATCATTGCATATAGTAACTTCTCATTTGCCTTTAATTCTTTATTATATAGTATTTTCGGTGGTATTATTGAATAATATCCTACTTTATTTTTTACTTTTTTTCCATTATTCCACTCTAATTCTAGCAGTAAAAATCTAATAAAAAAACAGAATATTTCTTTAATATTGAAATACTCTGTAACATAGATGATTACTGCGTTTTATTAAATTATTTTTATGGTTGGAAGTTTTTTAAGTCAACAGGTGTGGATTTAAACTTACAATTTCCAGCCAATTGGGAAGAGGCAAGACAAATAAAATATAATCTAGGTTTTAGAACTCCTGCTCCACGTGACTATGTTGGAGTTAGTCCATTATCTCAACCAGAGTCTAGAGCATTAAATGATTTTGCAATTAAAAATAATTTTAGACTTACTATTTCGTACCATACACAAGGCAGAGTAATTTATTGGAGGTATTTAGATTATTTGCCAGAAAATTCATTTGAAATTGCAAAAGAATTTTCAAGAGTTTCTGGCTATGAATTGGATGATACACCATATCAATCTTCTTTTGCAGGATATAGAGATTGGTTTATACAAAATTTTAATAGACCAGGATATACTGTTGAAGCAGGAGAAGGTGTAAATCCATTACCAATATCACAGTTTAATCAAATATATTCTGATAATGAAGGTATATTAGTATTAGGAATGGTTTTATAAAGGATGAAAATTAAGTGATTATAAAAATATTTAATAGGAAATAATAAAAATAATGGAAAAGTATAATAATAAATGATATAATTGCAAAAAAACGAAAGGAGAAGGTTAAATGGAAAATATGATTTCAGAGGGAAAAATGTTAGAAAAAAAATTATTTAACAAAAAAGAGTGTGGATGGAAAGGAACAAATAAAGATCAAAGACAAATTATCTTCGATTATTGTGATGATTATATTAAATTTCTTAATAATGGAAAAACTGAAAGAGAAATCATATCAGAATCGAAAATAATGGCAGATAAAAATGGATTTAAAGATATTAATGAATATAAAGAACTAAGACCAGGAGATAAAGTTTACTATATAAATCGTGGAAAAAGTATGTATTTAGCAGTAATTGGTAAAGACAGTATAGAAAATGGTTTAAATATTATAGGAGCACATGCTGATTCTCCAAGATTAGATTTAAAACCAAATCCTTTATATGAAGATTCAGGGTTCGTCTATTTTAAAACACATTATTATGGAGGTATAAAAAAATATCAATGGACCACAATACCGTTAGCAATTCATGGAGTTATTGTTAAAACAAATGGTGAGAAAATAAACATATGTATTGGAGAAAATGAAAATGAACCAATATTTACAATTACAGATCTATTGCCACATTTAGCACAGGAACAAATGGAAAAGAAATTAAAAGAAGGAATTAATGGAGAAGACTTAAATTTATTAATTGGAAGTATTCCATTTGATTCAGAAGACGTTTCAGAAAAAGTAAAATTAAATATTTTAAATATTTTAAATCAGAAGTATGGAATTACAGAAGCAGATCTTCTAAGTTCAGAGATTGAATTAGTTCCAGCATTTAAAGCAAGAACAATGGGATTTGATAGTAGCATGGTAGCAGCATATGGTCAAGATGATAAAATATGTGTATATACTTCTCTTACAGCCCTAATGAAAATTGATAACCCAACTAAGACTGCTGTTTGTATTATTTCAGATAAAGAAGAAATAGGAAGTATGGGAAATACAGGAATGGAGTCACATGTATTTGATACATTCATTTCTGAGATTTTAAATAAACTAAATATTAATAAACCAAATTTATTAGATAAAGTATTTTGTAATTCAAAAATGCTATCTGCAGATGTTGATGCAGGATTGGATCCAATCTATTCTTCTGTATCAGAGAAAAATAATGCTTCATATTTGGGAAGAGGAATAGGAATTAATAAATATACAGGTGCAAGAGGAAAATCAGGAGCCTCAGATGCTAATGCTGAATTTGTTGCATATGTTAGAAATATATTTGAGGAAAATGATATTAGATATCAAATTGCAGAACTTGGAAGAGTAGATATAGGTGGAGGCGGAACAATTGCCTATATTTTAGCTAATAAAGGAATTGATGTTATTGATTGTGGTGTTCCAGTTTTATCAATGCATGCTCCTTATGAAGTAACAAGTAAATTCGATGTTTATGAAGCATACAAAGGCTATAAAGCTTTCTGGAATAAATAATTAATTAATATAAAAACAAGTAAAGGATTTTTTACACTTTTACTTGTTTTTTGTTTTTTAGAAAGTATTACATATAAAACATTTGCAAATAAAATGCAATTAACATATAATATAAAAAAATAAGAAAAGAAGATGATAAAATGAAAACAAATGAAACAATAATGCAGTATTTTGAATGGTATTATCCAGCAAATTGTACATTATGGCATAAAGTAAAAAAGGATGCTGTAAATTTGAGAAATTTGGGTATTAGTATGGTATGGCTTCCACCAGCATATAAAGGGTCAGGAGGAGTGTATGATACCGGATATGCTGTATATGATTTATATGATTTAGGTGAATTTAATCAAAAGGGTTCTGTGCCAACTAAATATGGATTAAAAGACCAATATATAGAAGCAATTGAATCATTACATAGAAACGATATAAAGGTGATTGCAGATATAGTATTTAATCAAAAAATGGGAGCAGATGAAACAGAAGAGGTGCTTGCAATAGAGCAAAATCAAAATGACAGAAATATTGATGAAGGTCAATATCAAACTATTTTGGCATGGACAAAATACAATTTTTTAGAAAGAAATAACAAATATTCAAATTTTAAATGGAATTGGACACATTTCCATGGCGTGGATTGGGATGAAAGAACAAAGAAAAGTGCAATTTTTAAATTCTATGGAAAGCATTGGGACTTAGATGTTGATAGAGAGAATGGAAACTTTGATTATTTAATGGGTGCTGATGTAGACTTAAATAATGTTGACGTTGTTGAAGAATTAAAAAATTGGGGAAAATGGTATTTGAAATTTACTGGAATTGACGGATTTAGATTAGATGCAGTAAAGCATATAAGAGAAAGTTTTTTCAAAGATTGGATAGATTGCATGAGAGAGTTTTCAGGAAAAAACTTATTTGCAGTTGGTGAATATTGGAATAACAATATAGATGTTTTAAAAGATTATCTAAAAAAATGTTATTATAATATTAGTTTATTTGACATTCCTTTACATTACAATTTTTATAATGCATCTAATAGTATGCGGTAATTATGATATGAGAAAAATACTTGATAATACACTAGTTAAAGAACTACCCCAAAATGCAGTTACATTTGTTGACAATCATGATACACAAAAAGGACAATCACTAGAGTCTGAGATACAAATGTGGTTTAAACCACTTGCATATTCATTAATAATGCTTAGGGAGGAAGGTATTCCCTGTTTATTTTATGGGGATTATTACGGTGTGAAAGATGATGTTTCGCTTTCAATGAAAACAAAAATTGATCCAATTTTACTTGCTAGAAAAAAGTATGCATATGGTGAACAAGTGGATTATTTTGATAACGAGAATATAATAGGTTGGGTTAGAGAGGGAGATAAAGAACATAAAGATTCTGGACTTGTTGTTATTATGTCGGATAATGCAGGTGGGTCAAAGCAAATGAATGCAGGTGAAAATTTAGCAAATTGTGTTTTAGTAGATATAACAGGAAATATGAAAGAAAATGTATATATAGATAAGGATGGAAATGGTATATTTTATTGTGATGGCGGTAGTGTTTCTATTTGGGTGAAGAAATAAATAATATAGTAAAAAAATACAACAATTTATGTTGTATTTTTTTACTATATTATTTTTGACAATGGTGAGCCAGGAGGGGTTCGAACCCCCGACCCCAGGCTTAGAAGGCCTGTGCTCTATCCAACTGAGCTACTGACCCATGACAAAAATTATACTATCATATTTTTATGTATGTGTCAATAGAAAAGATAAAAATAAAGTAAATTTTTTGAATTAAGTTTTTTTAGATGTTGATCTTACAATAGATGTTAGTTTTACAAACTATATTTTACTTTTACAATTCACTAAATTTATGAAAAGATAAAATATGAGTAACAAGATGTGCAAAATGTAAAAAAATTAAAGAAGAAAGATGAAAATTATTTAATTGTAATGAAATTGTAAAGAAAAATCAAAAGATGTGTATCCGTAGAAATAAAAGGATACTATTGAAAAATAAATAAAATATGCTTATTGACGATTGAATCTAATGTCAGTATAATAAAATCAACTTAATACGTTATGCGTTAAAATAAAGAATTATTAAATTTTATTGTGCGTAAAATTTAATGTAAGGAAGGTAGATAGAATGCGTAAACAGGAAAAGATACTAACATCAAAAAATATTATATTTAAAATTACAATTTGTTTTATGATAACTATAATATTAAGCACGAGCTGTACTAATATTATAGTAGCTACTACAAATGAAATAGATAATAAAGAACAGGCGATTCAAAAAGAAAATGAAAATATACAAATAAATAATAAAAAAGAGCTGAATGATAGTGAACAAAAAACAATAAATGCGAATGAAGAAAAACCTCAAAATATGGAGAAATTGCAGACACAAAATGAAAATGAATCTACCAATAATGATATTGGCAAATCTATTTTAGCATCAGATACAATACTTGGAGAAGAAGCTAAAATTTCATCTGCACAAATTATTGAAAGGAAAACTGGTATAGGTCCATTTGATGAGAATGATGAGGCCGGAAACGATAGTTCAGAAAGTAACAATATTGTTAGATCTTTCGATAAAATAACATGGACTGTAGAATGTACAATGGTACTAAAAGATAGTTCAGACCAAAAAAGTTATAGAGGAGGGGTTGTTGAAGTCAAAGCAGAGCTTCCAAATACGTGTAGTAATGTAGTTAAATGGGACTTAACATCAATGGCTTGGGCGCAAAATGCAACAGTATCTAAAGATGGGAGAATATTTACAGCCAAGTATCAAATGAAAACGTCAGAAGTGACAGTGCCAGGGAAACAAACATTAGGTTTTTGTTTAGATGTATTAAATGCACAACATGGCCTAGAAATTTCGCCGGAATTTACTATAGGAGTGTTAGGAAACAGTGATAGTGAAAAGTATAAAATAAAAAATGTTGATGTAGTTTATGTTAGTGCAGCTCCAAAATACAATATTGTTTTACAAAACAATAAAGCATTACAAAACAAAGTGGAAGTTGATTTAGGAGAAGGAGAAGTTCCACGGAAAAATGTATGGATATGGAATAATGCTAGAATTATATAATCAAGATAAAGACAAAGGGATTAAAGGTATAGAATATCCAACTGGAGAAATAACGTTTGATATAAATTTAAAATTAGAGAGAAGCTCTTTTGATAATAAACAGTTAGAAGATATAACTTCAAAATGTAATCCTGTATTATGGAATTACAGTTTGAATGGTAGTACAAAAGGACTAGTAGATGGTAGGGAAATTTATACTAATGGAAATTTATATCAGAGATTGATTGATTCTATGCCATTAGGTACAATTGTAAAAGATAGAACATATCATACAAAAAATTCAGGTAATATATCTATGCTACAAAATGGTTCAAATATAAAAGTAACAATATCTAATTATAAACTAGATGGAATTTTTCCAATATATAATTATAAAGATTATACAAACCGTATCAAAACACCAAGTTATGGTGAAAACGAAGGTATATTTCATGTAACACATTTTCAGATATTTGTACCGGAAAATGAAGAAAGTACAATGGCAGATAGAAATTATTATTTGACAGTAACTGATGAAAATTTAAAAGCAGAGTCTATATCTGGTGCACAAGTAAATAAACAAGAAAAAGAAAATGATGATAAAGTCACAATACAACATATAATATATTCAGCAGAAAAATATTCCCACTCAATGTTACTAGTTAGTGAACAAGAAAAAAATCAACCATTGGGAAGTTCTTTTAGCAGTGGAGATTCCCAGGTAGCTATAGGACAGACATTTGAAATGCGTGCACGTTCAAAATTAGCTTCTACAAATTCATTTGACATAAATTCAATGTGCAAATTTATAAAATTTGATGGAAGTGCGGTTGAACCAATAAAATATCAGGATGGAAGTGTATATAAGAAACACTATTTTAATGGTAGTATGGAATTTAAGGTTTGGTATGTAACCAAGAAAGATGGTACAAATTGGATTGATCAAAAAGAAATGAATAATGCTAACATAGAAAATATGAATATATACGAAAACATAGAAGACATACCAAATGGAGATACTTGCGTTGGAATGTTTTTTGAGTCAATAGGAGGCAATTTAGCAGTTTCATCTGGAACAAGTAATGCTATAGGGATAAGGTTTAAGGTTAAAGAAACAGCTAAAATAGGAAGTACATATGGTTTCACACAAAGAACAAAATATTGGAAAGATGAATTGAATAGAAATATATATACAATAACAAATAAAGACGTAGTATATCCGGATTTGACTTGGGATTCTAAGAATTTGCAATATGTAAAAACTGAATACGACGAAAATGGTACAATGATAGCAGGGACACATAGAGGTGGAACTGTTTATGGAAATACAATTTTAGTATTAGGTGCGGAATTAAAAGTAACAAGAAATGTGGACGAAAAATTAGAAGATGGAAAACAAAAGAGTGTATATGATATTGGAAAAAACGAATATGATGTTATATATAAAGTTTCTCCAAGTATTACAAATAATTTTTCGAACAATAAAGTAACTGGTATTAATCTAAAAATAACAGATACACTTCCAAAAGGGATTAAATATATATCGGGAAGTTGCAATTATGAAGAACCTGAAATAACAAATAACGAAGATGAAACTACCGTACTTACATGGTATAAATATAACTGTTCAATTGGAGAAGACATTGAGCCAATAACTTATAAAGCACATATTAGTGAGGAAACAGATAATGGAACACAGTTTGAAACAAAAACGGTTGTACAGGAAGTTATTGCGGAAAATGAAGTGAGTAAAATAGGAAATTCAAGAATTGAATTAAGAACAGCCAAAAACACAATACAAGTTGTGAATTTACAAAGTTATAGTTTTTACAAAACGACAGATACACCAGTAATAGAAGCAAATGGAATAGGACATTACAAGATAACAACGATAAATAAAACAGACAGCAAAATTGCAGATTTTCAATTATTAGACATTTTACCATACAATGGTGATAATAGAGGAACATCATTTAATGGAACATATATAGTAGAAAAAATTCAAATTAAACAAGTGAATTCTGAAAACAAAATAATAGATAATTCGAATTTAAATTTATATATTACAAATGATAGTAGTGTAAGAGAAAATGTAACTGCAAAAGATGAGAATTTGGGAACAGGAAGTATTTGGGAGAAAGCTTATAGTGAAAAAATAAATAAAATGATAACAGGATATGCAATAACTGGGGAATTAGGTGAAAAAGTCAAATTAGAGGTAGATATATATCTTAAGACAGATGGAAATAAATCAAAGGACGTATATAATAATTCTGCAACAGCACAAACAAATAGTTTAACAGAAGAAATGAAAACTCCTGCAGTTCAAATAAGCGTTATAAGTAGAAAGCTTGAAGGAAAAGTATGGTTTGATAAAAACAAAAATGGACTTATTGATAATGAAGAAGAGTATTTATCTGGCATAAGAGTAAGTTTAGTAAAAGCAGATGGAACAGAAAGCTTTGATGTTGACGGACAAGTAATTGGTGAACAAATAACAAATGAAAATGGATATTACAGTTTTGAAAATATGCAAAAGGGTAAATATAAAGTATTAATTAAATTAGATAATGATAAATATGAAATTACGAAAAAAGATGTGGGATCTAATGAAGAAATTAATAGCAAATTTAATTTAGATTACTTAACAGATATAATTAATAATTTTGATAGCAATGATGTGCCATCAATAACTGTAAAAAATATAAATGCTGGAATTACATATAAAGATACATCGGTTTTAGTACATCATTATATTGAAGGAACGACTACGAAACTGAGTGATGATGTGACTATTAATGGGATGATTGATGATGAATATATTACTAATGTAGCAAATGACATTCCAGCAAATTATGAAGTAGCATTGATTCCAGATAATGCAAAAGGGTTAATGACAAAACAACAAATAGTAGTAACTTATTATTATAAATTGAAAACACCAATAATTGAAAACTTAAATATTTCTAAAGATACTACAATAGAAAAGATAACAGATATTGAGGAAAGAGTTCCATACGAAATGAATTATAAAGCTATGATAGACCAATATATAGGAAATGCACAATTAACAATAATTGATGAGCTACCTTATAAAATAAATGTAGCAAAGTCAAATTTACAAGAAGGTACATATGATCCAATTAACAGAACAATTACTTGGAAAGAAAATATAACCAATATTAATACATTTGCAAATGGAAAAAAAGAAATAGTCATTACAAAAAATATAGAATTGGTGTATGACGACATAAATGTAAATGATAATAAAGTTACAAACAAGGTAAAAGCAATACTAGAACTTGAGACACCAAATACACAAGATACTGTAGAGACAACTAAAAGCATAGATACTGAATATTTAGTTAATATAACTGTTCATAAAAATTGGATAGATAATAATGATAGTTATGGTAAGAGACCAGAAAATATTATCTTACAAATAAAAAATAAACAAACTCAAGAAATTGTACAAAGTTATAAATTACCAAAATCAGAATTATCACATATATTTACTGGACTTGCAAAATATAATCAATCTGGAGATAAAGTTGAATATATTGTTGAAGAAAAAGAAGAAAAAGAGGGAGATTTATTTTACTATAGTACTCAAATTGGACAAATACAAGATGTAGAACAAGACAATAAAGAAATTACTATAACAAATACTATAGCAAAGATTCCGTCTAAAGTAATAGTAGAATACATTGATAAATCAACTAATGAAAAATTAGATAATGATATTGTTATAGATGGATATGTAAAGGATGAATATAGTACAGATAAAAAGAACATAGAATATTATAATTTCGTGGAAAGCACAAACAATACAACAGGTAATATGTCTGAGAAAACAACAGTTGTTAAATATTATTATGAAAAACAAATATTTAATTTAAAAATAGATAAATGGGTAGATAGCATAAAAATCAATGGAAATACTAAAAAAGCACAAACGATATATACAAAAAACGAAATATATAAAATTGATATTAGTAAAAAGGATATCAATAGTACAGATTTAAAGATAATATATAAAATTAGAATTTCAAATAATGGAGAAATAGAGGGAGATATAAAAAGCATTAGCGAAATAATTCCTTCAGGATATAGCTTCTATCAAGAAGATAATGAAATTAAATGGACACAAGAAAATGGAATGCTTATAACTAAGTTTTTACCAGGAGAGACAATAAAACCAGGAAAATATAAAGAAATATCAATTGTTTATAGGTGGAATAATACCTTAGATAATTTTGGCATAAAGCAAAATACAGCAACAATTTTAGAAAGCGATAATCCGGCAGGATTTATGGATGCTAATAAAGAAGATGATATTTCAAATTCAAAAATACTATTCTCAGCGACAACTGGCATAGAATTAAAAAATGACATAATAATTATTGCAGGAGCATTAATTATATTAATTGGTAGTATTGGAGGAGTAATATTTAATAAAATAAAAGGAAAAAATAAGAAATAAATTTATAAAAATATTATTTTAAAAAAAGATTGAAAGTTTTTCAGATAACTTTCAATCTTTTTCTAACTTTATTTTAGGATTTTCCTTTCTTTGACGATAAAGAATAATTTTATTTCCTATAGTTTGGACTAATGTACTATTCGTTTTTTCAGATATTTCCTGCGCTAAGGACTTAACAGTTTCAGGAGCTGTTTCTAAAACCGAAATTTTTATTAACTCCCTTGCCTCTAAAGCGTCATTTAATTGGTTTATTAAATTTATAGAAATTCCAGATTTGCCAATTTGAAAAATTGGAGAAATAGTACTTGCTTGGGCTTTTAAATAAGCTCTTTGTTTGCTTGTCATTAATATACTTCCTTTCATTAAATATATTAATATTTTACAACAAAAAGGTAATAAAATCAAGATATATAAGATTGTAAATTCTATGTGAAAAAAATAAAAAAATATTGAAAGATACATATGAAAATGATAATATTTATTTTAGAAATTATTGGAAAAAATAGTAAGAGGAGGAATTAGTGTTGATTGAAGTTAAAAATGTAACCAAAAAGTATGGACATTTTGTAGCTGTGAAAGATTTAAATTTTAAGATAAACGATGGCGAAATTATTGGACTACTTGGACCGAACGGTGCAGGGAAAAGTACAACGATGAACATGATGACAGGTTTTATTGAAGCTACAGAAGGAAAAATTTTAATTAATGGAAATGATATTTCAAAAAAGAGCAAAGAAGCAAAAAAACAAATAGGTTATATGCCAGAAAGTGTACCACTATATTATGATTTGACTGTAAAGGAATTTATTAATTATATGGCAGAATTGAAATACGTTCCTAAAAAAGAAAGAAACGTGAAAATTCAAGAAGTTATTGAAAAGGTTGGACTCGAAGATGTAAAAAATAGATTGATTAAAAATTTATCTAGAGGATATAAACAAAGAGTAAGCCTAGCAGGAGCAATTGTGGGAGATCCTAAGATTTTAATATTAGATGAACCAACAGTGGGATTAGATCCAAAACAAATTGTAGAGGTAAGAGATTTAATTAAATCTTTAGGGAAAAAACATACAGTGATATTAAGTTCACACATTTTATCCGAAATTAGTCAAATTTGTGATAAGGTTATTATTATTAATAAAGGAAAAATTGTGGCTATTGATACACCAAGCAATTTAGAAAATATAGTAAATAGTAATAATAGTATTATTGTAACAGTTGAGGATAAAGAACAAAAAATGTTAAGTTTAAAGCAAAAATATCAGGAAATTTCAGATGTTAAATTAATGAAAGACAATGAAGATGGTACAAAACAATATTGTATATATCCAAATGGAGAGATAGATTTAAGAAAAACATTATTTGATATTTTACCAAAAGAGAATATTACAATTTTTGAACTTAAAAAGTCAGAGGCAACATTAGAGGATGCATTCATTGATTTAATTAATAAAAATACAGAAGGAGGAGAAGATTAAAATGTGGCCAATTATAAAAAAAGAAGTAAAAAGTTACTTTTTATCTCCAGTTGCATATGTATTTATAGGATTGTTCTTAGCTATGCGGGAGTATATTTTTCTACTTAGATGTGTACATGTATTCAAGTACAAATTTTGAATATATGTTTTATTCAGCTTCAACAATATTAACATTTATTATTCCAATATTAACAATGAGAATGTTTTCAGAGGAGAGAAAAAATGGAACAGAGCAGCTATTATATACTTCTCCAAGAACTATAACATCAATTGTTCTAGGAAAATTTATTTCAGCTGTAATAGTTGTAATAATATGTGAATTATTTACATTAATGTATTTTGGAATTTTATCATATTTTGGAAAACCACACTTAGGTACTGCGGTTGTAACATTAATAGGATTTTTACTACTTGCTATGGCATATATAGCTTTTGGTATGTTTGCGTCAAGTATAACTGAAAATCAAATTATAGCAGCAGTAATTACAATGGCTGGATTTATTTTTATGTGGTTTATGCCAAGTTTTTATAATGGATTATCGCAATTTTCTCTTATGAATGTTTTTAGTACTACTTTCCCACAGGGAATAATGACATTGCAGGGGGTAACATTATTTTTATCCTTTACAGCATTATTTATAATACTAACAATTATTGTAATAAGTAGAAGAAAAAGTGTTAAATAGGAGGATAAAGCATTGAAAAAATTTATAGATTTAATAAAACAAAAATGGCTTAAAGATACATTATTTACTACTATATTAGTAATAATATTAATTGCAATTTTTATTTTTATTAATTTAGGCGTTAATAAACTAAATATAAATCCAATGGATATTACAAAAGAAAAATTATATACTTTATCTGATGAATCAAAAAGTCAAGTTAAAGATATTGACCAAGATGTTCATATTTATTTCTTTGGTTATGAAGATAGTGATTCTACAATAATTCTTGCCAAACAATACAATGAAGTAAATAAAAAAATAACGGCAGAAGCAATAAAAATAAAAGAAAGACCAGATTTATCAGAAAAATATGGAATAGAAGATGATACGTCGAAAGGTATTGTTGTTGAATCACCAAGTAGATATAAAGTGCTTACATCAAGCGATTTTGTTACATATGATACTACAACATATGAAACTATTGATATAACAGAGCAAAAGCTAACAAATGCAATAATAGATACAACGGTATCTAGAAAGCCACATATTTATTTTTTAACAGGACACAATGAGGAAGGAATAACAGATGATTTAATTACAATAAATGCGTATATACAAAATGAAATTAATGATGTTAGTTCTTTAGATTTACTACAAAGTAATATACCAGACGACTGTGATACACTTGTAATAGCAAGTCCAAGTAAAGATTTTGAAGAATTAGAAGCAAATAAAATATTGGAATATATTAATAAAGGTGGAAACATATTATGGCTTGGTCAACCAACTATAGTAGATGTAGATTTTCCAAATATGAAAAAAATAATGGATACATTTGGATTTAGTATTTCAAAAGGAATGATTGCTGAAGATGATTCAAGTAAAATAATATTACAGAATCCATTTTTTATAATTCCAAACATAACATACCATGAAATAACTAAAGACTTATCAACAGGAGCTGGAGTTGCACTTGCAGGAACAGGAAAAATAAATATTGAAAGCCAGGAAAAATTAGAAAGTTTAGGTGTTACAGTAAATACTCTAATGACCTCTAGCGATAATTCATATTATATTGAGGATTACACAGCATCTTCAATATCAAAAACAGATCAAAATGTAGGACCATTTACATTAGGAGCAGAATTTATAAAAAAAGTAACAGATAATACAAATTCAAAATTGATAGTATTTTCAAATTGTAATTTTGTAACAGATAAAACAGCAAGTGAAAATTCACAAGTAAAACTTGTAAATATATATAACAACAAAGACTTAGTTTTAAATTCAATTGCATATTTAACAGATAGAGGAGATACTATTAGAATTAGAAAAGATAAGGGGCTAGTAACATATACAGCTACACAAAAACAAGATAATATTGTTAAAATTATAATATTTGCACTTCCAATATTAATAATTATTTTTGGAATTGTAGTATGGCAAATAAGAAGAAGAAAAAAATAATTAATAGAATAAAAAACCTTCTCATACATTATATATGAGGAGGTTTTTATGAAAAATGCAAGTAAGGTAATATTTGTTATTATAGGAACAATGATAGGTGCAGGCTTTGCTTCTCGGAAAAGAAGTTTATATTTTTTTTAGACAATATGAATTATGCGGAATATTGGGATTAATTATCTCTGGTGGACTTACCGCTGTTATTATTAATAAAGTATTGCAAATATCTAACCAAAATAAAATAAATACATATAATGATTTTTTAATAGATATATTAAAAAATAAACAATCTAAAATTAATTTAATACAGATTATAAATTATATTGTTAATATATTTTTACTAATTTCATTTTATATCATGATTGCAGGTTTTGTGAGTTTTTTTAAACAAGAATATAATTTATCGCCATATATAATTGTAATAATAACAACTCTTATGTGCTATATTATTTTAAGTAAAAATATAGAAGGAGTAATAAAAATTTCAACTATATGTGTTCCAATTATTATATTAGTAATTGTTAATATTGGAATAAAAAATTTTGAATTTGGAATTGAAAAAATAACAAGCCTCTCGTTTAATATAACATCATTAGGACATAGCATTATTAGTTCAATATTATATGCAAGTTATAACAGTATATTGTTAATTCCAGTTGTAATATCATTAAGAAAATATGTAAAAAATACTAGAAAAAATATTAGAGCTATTGGAATAACAATATTTGCAATTTTTATCACTTTAGGCATTTTGGTTTATATGATTTTATTAAAAGGTAATATTCAAATATTACAATTAGATATGCCACTTGTATATATTATAGAAACATTTGGAAAAATTTATGAATATTTATTTGGTATAGTTATTATAATTTCAATTTTTACATCTATTATTTCCTCAGGGTATAGTTTTTTAGAAAATGTCAGTTCAAATAAAAAAATATATAATATATATTTAATTTTAATTTGCATAAGTGCAATATTTGTTTCAAATATTGGATTTTCCAAGCTTGTAAATT
>ERZ825670.2337-NODE-2337-length-18158-cov-6.263492_pt1 | contig 18158 bp, 16 predicted proteins | sample MGYA00519929_ERZ825670 | MGnify/ENA primary metagenome ERZ825670 (study PRJEB31778, sample SAMEA3449207) | human gut metagenome | biome: human gut; feature: human-associated habitat; material: faeces | place: United Kingdom | collected 2010/2012 ...
AGAACGCTACAGCGTACAACGTTGTAATCGATGACCAGTTACAGGTTAGCGGAGCCAAAGTTTTAGCCGAGACTATCAAAATTAGTGACAAGGACGGCAAAGACTTTACAAACAAGTGTGAGATCGAGTGTACCATCACAGTTAACAACACAGGCAAGATGTTAAGACAGGAGATGTTCTTGATTTAGCAGTCCTTGTTTGAAAATTATTAGAAATTTTCAAAAGACTGTAGTATAATAAATACACAGGAGGATATTTGTGACAAAAATTAATACAGGGAATGCAAACCGAGAGTACAAAGACCGTCTATTTCGTTTTGTCTTTGGTGCAGAAGAGAACAAAGCTTATTTATTATCTTAGCAGTTGAACAGGTTAAAGAATGGGAATGTATTGGAGGTTTTTTGTACCGATGGAAAAACGAGGTGAGTGTTATGTTATTGACTGAATTTGATCAGAAAAGTTATGATAACGGCTTAATAAAAGTCGGTGTGGAAAAAGGGAAAGAAGAAGAACGTATAAAAAATCTACGCAATATGTTTACACTTAATCTTCCACCGGAAATAATGGCGAAAACTTGTGAAGTTTCTGTACATTATGTACTGGATTTGAAAAAGAGATTTGGAAAATAATAAAATAGAAAATGCCATGAAAAAGATACTTATCAAAAAAATGATTTCAAATATAAGATGATATTGTATACTTTGGGAAATTGTTACAATATACAAGTGCAAAATCTAGATTGTTGAGGTGAGATTATGCGGGTTTCTCAGAATGTAATGGAAGCAATGGAAGAACGTTTGGAAAAATGTCTTTCTATTTTATATTATAAGGAATGTTTGGCTGTAGCCTGCTGAGTAATTCATGAATCCTTCAAACATAGATTCTGACGTTACTTCAATAGCCAAAGACAACCCTCAGGGAATAAAATACACTATATTTGTGACCTCGGAGCAAGTGTTGGATACGAGCATTAGAGCGAGTATTCAACACGTCGCGACTAAAGTCACAAATATAGTGTATTTTATTCCCTGAGGGCGTCTCCTTGCCTGTAAGTACCCAGAATCTAATCCTCCTCCTGATATGCTTTATTCACCTTATTATAAGAGATAAAATAAGGAGCAAAATTCTTCTCTTCTGCTTCCGCTTTCACCGGTGCACATTCCCGAATAAAATTTGTCCGAGTCTTCGGTTCCGCCGCCGGAGTCAAAATTCCATGCGCCTTTCCTGCATCAATAGATTTAAGCATCCACGCCATATTTCGTCCCAGAGTACGCATGACCATAAGCCCTTCTAAATCCTGCTCCACCTCTTCAGGAGTATTGCCATGAACCATATTCCAATAAGCAGAAGGAACAAGTGGCATATTGTTCATCATAAAATATTTATTCAGCTGTTCTAAAGCGGCAGTAGAACCGGCACGACGGCAGCTTACGATAGCAGCTCCCGGTTTGTAGGCAAACCCACCGGTAGAGTAAAACATACGGTCAAGGAAAGAAGTGATTCCACCGCTTGCTCCGGCGTAATGTACAGGGGAGCCAACGATTAGTCCATCACATTCTTCCATTTTTTTGATGACTACGTTAACAGCATCTTCACCAAAGATACATCTTCCAAGCTTGTTCTTACGGCACATACCACAGCCCATGCAGCCTCGGATCGCTTCAGTGCCGATATGGAAAATTTCTGTTTCGATGCCTTCCTGCTGAAGTGTCTTTTCTACTTCAGAGAGTGCGCGGAAAGTACATCCATTTGGATGTGGACTTCCATTTAAAAGTAATACTTTCATAAATAATCCCAACCCTTTCTATGAATTTTGTTGCATATCTGTAAAGCCATTATAAAATAATAGCTATATTCTATTCTTCCTTTGGTTTTAAACAGGATGTCGGTGTATAACTTTCCTTCACATAATCTGTTCCACAGACTTCATGAACTTTCGTGATAGAAATTGGTGTGATACCGCACACACGAAGCAGTTCACAACCGACTTCCTTACCCGCTTCCAATGCCTTCTGAACAGCAGAAACATCGCCGGAAATACCAGCAGAAAATTCATTCATCATTGTAAGGTTATGGGATGGGGAGCCATACCAGACGATATCTACAGGTGCGGCTTTCATGCACTGGTCAACGGCAACAATGCCGATTCCTGCTGGGGCAGCACCGATAACGCCAAATGCCTTGCCAAGTGGTGTACCAAATATCTGATGTAAAATCTCTCCGGCACGTGGAGTGACGTGAGATTCCATATGCCCCACTTCGTTCACATAGATGCAGGCAGCCCAGTAATCAATCTGCTCTAACGCAATCTCAACAAGCCTTCTGGCATCGGAAATGTTCTCTGCACCGAGGACGAAGAGGCATCCCTGTCCACACTGCTTACCAGCATCAATTGCCATCTCAAAACGGAGCAGCTTTGCATTTACTGCTTTTACTGCGTCATCAATCGCAATCGCCTGTGCGACAGTTCCGGTTCGGGAAGATACAATACTGATGGCCTGATATTCATCGGGAATCTCAAGAAGTTCCTTGATATCTTCATGAATCGTTCCAATGACAAGACCGATAGTATTTGCCGCAGCGGTACCGACGAACTGGGTCGCTTCTGACTGCAAAAAATTATTCATATCCATTGTTATCCTCCTCCTAAATCTCTAAATAGTATAGCATGGGTTAGAAAAAATGTATATATAATGCCAGAAAATCACCTTGTTTTTGTAAAAATATACAGGTATACTAAATAATAAGGTTTTGAATACGGGGGATTTTTATTTGTTTTGAAACTTGTATAACTTCTGAGTGAAAAATATTGCAGTTTTGGAGGATGGGTTATGATTATGGAAGTAAAGAAGTTCAAAAAAGTGCTTGTCGCAAACAGAGGAGAGATTGCGATTCGTGTATTTCGGGCATTGAGTGAGTTAGGGATTGGCTCAGTAGCTGTTTATTCTAAAGAGGACAGGTATGCACTTTTTCGTACAAAAGCAGATGAGGCATATCCGTTAAATCCAGATAAAGGGCCGGTGGATGCATATTTAGATATTCCTAAAATTATCCGGATTGCGAAGGAGAAAAAGGTGGATGCGATTCATCCCGGATACGGATTTTTATCGGAGAATCCGGAGTTTGCCGAAGCCTGCCGGAAAAATGATATTGCATTTATCGGACCGAATGTAGAGGCAATGAACATTATGGGGGATAAGATTTCTGCAAAAAGAGCGGCAGAGGAGAGTAGGGTTCCAATTATTGACGGCAGTGATTTTATTATTCATGATGTGGATACGGCAATGAAAATCGCGGATGAGATTGGCTATCCTGTTATGTTAAAGGCGAGTAATGGCGGCGGTGGCAGAGGAATGCGTATTGTACAAAGTCAGGAGGAGATGGAAGAAGCATTTGAAAAGTCACGGAATGAATCCAAACGAGTTTTTGGAGAGGCGAAGCTTTTTATAGAAAAGTATCTCATTCATCCAAAGCATATCGAAGTGCAGATTCTTGGCGATAATTATGGAAATATCGTCCATCTTTATGACAGAGACTGTTCCTTGCAGCGAAGAAACCAGAAGGTCATTGAGTTTGCACCAGCATGGTCGATTTCGGAAGAGACGAGAAAGAAGATTTTGGATTCGGCAAAAAGACTTGCCAGAAGAGTCGGATATACGAATGCTGGAACGATGGAATTTTTGGTAGATGAGGAGGAGCATCCATATTTTATTGAAATGAATCCACGTATTCAGGTAGAACATACCGTGACAGAAATGGTGACGGGAATTGATATTGTGATCTGTCAGATTTTAATTGCAGAAGGGTATCCGTTAAATTCCCCAACGATTCACATTTATTCACAAAATGAAATCAAATGTACAGGCTACGCCCTGCAGGCAAGAGTAACAACAGAAGACCCGGCAAATCATTTCCTGCCAGATACGGGAAAGATTGATTTATATCGTTCTGGTTCGGGTGGTGGAATCCGTCTGGATGGAGGAACCGCTTATACGGGAGCTGTCATTACACCACACTATGACAGCTTACTTGTAAAAGTCATTTCCCATGACCGTACTTTTGAGAATGCGATTCACAAGTCTGTGCGTGCATTAAAAGAACTGCGGATTCACGGAGTAAAGACAAATATTACATTTTTGATTAACGTATTAAATCATGAAACATTTCATAAAGGAAAGTGCTTTACTACTTTTATAGAAGAGACACCGGAACTGTTTGAACTGCATTACAAGTTAGACCGAACAACAAAAATATTGGAATTTCTTGCCAATAAGATGGTGAATGTCAATCCAGGACCAAAGCCGTTTCTTGAGAATAGAAAGGTTCCTGTTATTGATACGGAACGGAAACTGTTTGGAACAAGAGATGAATTTTTAAGACTTGGGGCAAAGGAATTTACCCAAAAGGTGTATCGAAGTGACAAACTTTATGTCACCGATACGACAATGCGTGACGGACAGCAGTCTCTTCTTGCAACAAGAATGCGTACAAAAGAAGTGGCAGGAGCGGCAAGAGCAACGAATCTGTATTTAAAGGATGCTTATTCTATCGAAGCGTGGGGCGGTGCAACTTACGATACAGAATACCGTTTCTTAAAGGAATCCCCATGGAAACGACTGGATATTTTAAGAGAACGTATGCCAAATGTGATGATTCAGATGCTGCTTCGTGCTTCCAATGTTGTCGGCTACAGCACCTATCCGGATAATGTTATCAAAAAGTTTATCAAGGTATCCAGTGACCACGGCGTAGATATTTACCGTATTTTTGACAGCATGAACTGGATAGAAAATATGAAACTTCCGGTAGAAGAAGCGTTAAAGACTGGCAAGGTAGTCGAGGGGGCTATCTGTTATACGGGAGATATTTTAAATCCAAAAGAAACAAAATACACAATTGATTATTACTGTAAAAAGGCAAGACAGTTAGAGAGGATGGGCTGTCACGTTATTGCGTTAAAAGATATGTCTTCCCTGCTAAAACCGTATGCAGCAAAAGAATTAATTACCGCATTAAAGGAAGAAGTCCGTGTGCCGATTCATTTACACACACACGATACAACGGGAAATGGAATCGCAACCTATCTGATGGCAGCAGAAGCTGGAGCTGATATTGTAGACTGTGCGATTGGTTCAATGAGTTCCCTTACGAGCCAGCCGTCCATGAATGCGTTGGTGGAGGCATTAAGAGGAACGAAGCGGGATACCGGAATTGACCCGGAGGGTCTCCTTGTTTTAAATGAATATTATGAGCATGAGCGAAAGGTTTACAAGCCATTTGAGAGTGATATGGACTCCCCAAATCCGGAAATTTATAAATACGAGATTCCGGGAGGTCAGTATTCTAACTTTGCTGCACAGGTCAAAGAAATGGGTGCAGGTAATGATTTTAATGATATTAAGCGTCTTTATAAAGAAGCAGATGAGGTGCTTGGCAACATCATTAAAGTAACCCCGACTTCAAAAGTTGTAGGAGATATGGCAATTTTTATGTTGAAAAATGATCTGACAAAAGATAATATTTTAGAGAAAGGAAAAGACTTGTCTTATCCAGATTCTATTGTACAATATTTTAAGGGTGCATTAGGACAGCCAGAAGGTGGCTTTCCGGAAAAATTACAGCGTATTGTATTAAAAGGACAGGAACCAATAACGGTGCGTCCGGGAAGTTTACTTCCCGATGTGGATTTTGAGGCAATCGGCAGGCATCTTCGCGAAAACTATTACATGGAATCGATGGAACAGCCGGAAGTCATGGAGCAGAAAGTGCTAAGTTATGCCCTTTATCCGAAGGTATATGAGGACTATTGTGAGCATTTCCAGGCATATAATGATGTATCGAAGTTAGAAAGTCATGTGTATTTCTATGGGCTTCGTCCAGGTGAAGAGACAACTATCCAGATTGAGGAAGGCAATGATACATTAATTAAGTTTGTCGGTAAGTCAGAACCCGATGAGAAAGGATACCGCATTTTACAGTTTGAAGTAAATGGATTCCTTCGGGAGGTAAAGATTCTTGACAAGCATTTTGAAGTGAAGGCGGACCGCAGATTAAAGACAGATCCGAAAAATCCTGGTCATCTTGGAGCAACTTTACCGGGAACAATCTGTGATATCCGAATCAAAGAAGGTGACCGTGTAACGAAAAATATGCCACTCATGGTTATTGAGGCGATGAAGATGGAGACAACTGTCATTTCCAAAGTAAATGGTACCGTTGATAAAATCTATGTCAAAGATGGAGAAGAAGTCAACGAAGATACGCTTCTTGTATCGTTTATTATCGATATGGAAGAACAGCCAGAAGAAGTCCATCCGGAACTGCCAGAAATGGACTTTACAACCTTAGAAAAGGACGAATTCAAAACGGTCGATGTGACCGAAGAAGAAAATAAATGAAATTTGGAGGTGTTGATGGAACGAGAACATATTACTCCGCAGGGAGTATCTGTATTTCACGACAAAAATGAAAATATTCATAGCTTTTGCCTGTGCCTTTATGTGCGGGCAGGTTCGCTGTTTGAGACAAAGGAGAATAACGGAATTTCTCATTTTTTCGAGCATATTGTATTTAAAAACATTCATTATCAGATGGGAGAGAATCTGTACCAGACTTTAGACCGGTGCGGGCTTGATTTTAATGCTTCCACTTATGAAGAATTTATTCAGTTTATTATCACGGGAGCACCGGCACATTTTGAGGAGGCAGCGGAGATTCTGACCGGGATTTTTGAACCGATTACTCTTCCGGAAGAAGTGATTGATACAGAAAGAAAGCGCATCAAGGCAGAAATCCGTGAGGAAGATGAGGAAAGCAGCCTTGGTTATTTTACAAAAAAGATTGCGTGGAAAAATACTTCATTAGAGCGGACAATTACCGGAAGGAAAAAAACATTAGATAAAATAAAAGGGAAACAGCTTCGTAAATTTCAAAAAGAAGTACTTTCTTCCAATAACATTTTCTTTTATATAAGCGGCAATTATCCAGAAACAGCAGTTGTAACTGTAACAAAGCTTATAGAAAATTACCCACTTACTGTAATGAAAAAAGAACGGAAGAATCTCGCTCCGGTTCCGAAACGCTTTTTTGCAAGAAAGCCAAAAGTGTATGTGAAAAACAGTAAGAAAACGTGTGTCTGCTTTTCAGTAGACATTGATGCGTCAAATTATACATTAGCAGAGAAAAATCTGCTGTTTGATATTTTATTTGAGGGTGAGTTCTGTAAGATTCATCAGGAACTTTCAGAGAAAAAGGGCTATGTATATAGTTATGACCCATGTTTCCAGCATTATAATAATATCGGGCAGATGACACTCACTTATGAAGTGTTGCCAAAGCATCTTTATGATTCTGTGGAGACGGTTGTAGAAGTGTTGAAGTCCATGAAAGAGGGCATAACAGATGAACTTTCCTATGTTCTTCCTCATTATGTAGATAATGCGGGGTTCCTTTTAGATGATACGGAGGAATTTAACTGGGTGAGAGCTTATGAAGGACATATTCTTGACGTATACTATAAAGACATTGAGGAGCGAACGGAATCTTATCGCCGGGTTACAACAGAGCGGATGACAGAGATTTGCAGGGAAGTATTCAGGCAGAGTAATATCTTGCTGACAGTAAAGGGTAAGAAAAAAAAGGTGGATACTGAGCGGCTCGCAGAAATTCTTTGTGATGCGCTGTCTTGCAGATGAACGAGTTTTTAGACACGCACCGGATTGACCCGGAACGCTTCTTGGGATATAATAAAATCGTTTATGGAGGTGTAATGTTATGAGAGAAAATTCATGGCTTAGTTATACAGAAGAGGACGATAAGAATGTAGAAGTTCTCGCGCAAGAGTATAAAGAATTTTTAAGTAAATGTAAGACAGAACGTGAGTGTACGCAGTATTTTATCAAAGAAGCGGAAAGTCACGGCTATCAGAATCTTAATAAACTGATTGCACAGGGAACCCGCTTAAAAGCAGGAGATAAAGTATATGGTGTCGGCATGGGTAAGACAATTGCTCTTTTCCAGATTGGAAAGCAGCCGCTTACCGAAGGAATGAATATCCTGTGCGCCCACATTGATTCTCCACGTCTTGACTTAAAGCAGAATCCATTATATGAAGATACCGAATTATCTTTTATGGATACGCATTATTATGGTGGAATTAAGAAGTATCAGTGGGTTGCACTTCCGCTTGCACTTCATGGTGTTGTGGCAAAGAAGGATGGAACGGTAGTGAATGTAAATATTGGTGAAGATCCTGCTGACCCAGTTGTTTATGTAACAGATTTGTTGATTCATTTAGCTGGAAAGCAGATGGAAAAGAAAGGCTCCGTTGTTGTGGAAGGTGAAAATCTGGATATCCTTGTCGGAAGCCGTCCTCTTGCAGGAGAAGAAAAAGATGCAGTGAAAGCGAATATTTTACGTCTTTTGAAAGAGAAATACCAGATGGAAGAGGAAGACTTCCTCTCCGCAGAAATCGAAGTGGTACCAGCAGGTCCAGCAAGAGACTGTGGACTTGACCGCAGCATGATCGCCGGTTATGGGCATGATGACAGAGTATGTGCTTACCCATCTTTTGCAGCCATGATGGAGGCAGGGCATGTGGATAGAACTTCCTGCTGTCTTTTAGTAGACAAAGAAGAAATCGGAAGTGTCGGAGCAACAGGTATGCAGTCCATGTTCTTTGAGAATACCGTTGCAGAGATTCTTGCTCTGATGGGACAGGATTCCAACTTAGCAGTAAGAAGAACCCTTGCCCGTTCCAGAATGCTTTCTTCCGATGTAAGTGCTGCTTACGACCCTGCTTATGCAGAAGCTTTTGAGAAGAAAAACTGTGCGTACTTTGGAAAAGGAATGGTTATTAATAAATATACCGGAGCAAGAGGTAAGTCCGGCTCTAACGATGCGAACGCAGAATATCTTGCAAGACTTCGACGTATTTTTGATGATAACAAGGTTGCGTTCCAGACCGCGGAACTTGGAAAGGTAGATTATGGCGGAGGTGGAACCATCGCTTATATCGCTGCCCTTTACGGCATGGAAGTTGTAGACAGCGGCGTGGCAGTATTGAGTATGCATGCTCCGTGGGAGATTATCAGCAAATCTGATTTATATGAGGCGAAAAAGGGATATGTTGCATTCCTGAAAAATGCATAACAGAATCAAAGACAAACATACTCTAAGTAATGTCTTAATAATTATAAAATATTGAAACTGGAGAAACATATGAATTGTCAGAACGCACAGTCCATGGTACTGAATTTTATTAATAATAAGTTAGATAAAGAAGAGACAAAGGCTTTTATCGAGCATGTCCGAGATTGTAAAGATTGCTGGGAAGAATTAGAAATCTATTATGTGATGCTTGTTGGATTAAAGCAGCTCGATGAAGGAGAAGAACTGGCTGCGGATTTTAGGAAGAAGCTTCAGAATGAAGTAGAAAGTCGTTATGTAGAGATTGAAAGAGAAGCAAAGCGTAAACATATAGCGAAAATCATAACAATTCTTGTCACGGCGGCGATTTTAATATGGATGTTTGCGTATCTGATTTCTGCAATGTTGCTGTGATGTTTTATCCATTGCATTGTATCATTAGGGAAAAGAAATAAGAATGATACGATACATCAGCCTGCACTGAAGAAAGAAATGTCTGTATTCAGTTGTGGGCTGTTGTATTATTTTGCTGAATAATTATAAAGAAATTGAAAAATATGTTTATGTTATAATTGTTAAATTATGTATTTTCAGAACTTTTCAGCATTTGATTGTGTGATAAAATTCCGAGAGTACATAAATAAAGTTTAGGAGGAAAGAATGGCAGATAAAATTATGCTGTTGGACGGACACAGCCTGTTAAACAGGGCGTTTTATGGGCTGCCGGATTTGACGAATGCCGAGGGAAAGCATACGAATGCGGTTCTTGGCTTTTTAAATATCATGCTTCGCTATGTCGAAGAGGAGAAGCCAACGCATCTTCTTGTGGCATTTGACCGGAAAGAACCGACCTTCCGTCATATAAAATATAAAGAATATAAAGGGACGAGAAAGCCAATGCCAGCGGAATTACATGAGCAGGTTCCGTTGATGAAGGAAGTTTTAAAGACAATGGAAATCCCGATTATCACGCAGGCAGGCATTGAGGCAGATGATATTTTGGGAACAATCGGAAAAGAAGCCGAGGAAGCTGGATTTGATGTGGCTATTGTATCTGGAGACCGGGATTTATTACAGCTTGCGACAAAAAAAGTAAAAATTAAGATTCCAAAGACCAAGGCCTCTGGTACGGTAACAGAGGACTATTATGAGGAAGATGTCCGCGAACTTTACGGCGTGAGCCCAACAGAATTTATTGATATGAAGGGGCTTATGGGCGATACTTCCGACAATATTCCAGGAGTTCCTGGTATCGGGGAAAAGACAGCCGCAAAGATTATTAAAGAGTACCATTCCATCGAGAATGCCCATGAGCATATCGAAGAAATCAAGCCTGCCCGCGCAAAAAATAATCTGCAGGAATACTATGAGCAGGCAATTATGAGCAAAGATCTTGCGACAATTAAAAAAGACTGCGATATTTCTTATGATTTTAAAGATGCAAAGATTGGAACACTTTTTACAAAGGATGCATACCAGTTATTTAAAGAGTTGGAATTAAAGAGCCTTTTTAAATATTTTGGGGAGGACGAAAAGGAAGAAGAGACTTTAGAAGTTGTAAGTACTTTTGACCTGGGCGAAATAGAGAATGCATTTACTTCTATTAAAGAAGAGGGACAGGCAGCGCTTGGAATTATCGGTGTGAGTGGAAATTGTAAGGGGCTTTCTCTTACATGGAGGGATAATACAGTACTTGCCTTAGTGGGCGGCTTTGTGACAGAGGACTATTTAAAAGAAAAGATTACAGAGCTTTTAAAAGAAGGAACAGAGCTGATTGTCCTTGATTATAAAGCACTGTTACATTTTTCAGAAGAAGTGCGAGAGTATGAAAGCCAGATTCAGGATGTAGGTATACAGGCATATTTGTTAAATCCATTACAGTCTGCGTATGACTATGAGGATATTGCAAGAGATTACCTTCGTCAGATGCTTCCGTCAAGAAAGGAAGTCTGCGGAAAAAAAGCGTTAGAAGAAGTCTTTTCACAGGAAGAAGAGAAGACAGTGCAGATGGCAGCCTATCTTTCCTATGTGCCATTCCATGCTTATCCACTTGTACTTGAAAAGTTGAGAGAAGCCGAAATGGAAGAACTCTATCTTACGATTGAGCGTCCAACGGTTGCCACGCTTTACGATATGGAAAAGTACGGAATCACAGTAGAAAAGGATGCCTTAAAAGAATATGGTGACCAGCTTGTAGGACGTATTGAAGAGCTGGAAAAAAATATTTATGAGCAGGCAGGCAAGACATTTAATATCAATTCACCAAAGCAGCTTGGTGTCATCTTATTTGAAGATTTAAAGATGCCGTTTGCGAAAAAGACAAAAACAGGCTACTCCACGAGTGCGGATATTTTAGAGAAGCTGGCACCAGATTATCCGATTGTTTCTGACATTTTAGAATATCGTCAGCTTACAAAATTAAAGTCTACCTATGCGGATGGTCTGGCAGCCTTTATTCAGGAGGATGGAAAGATTCACAGTATTTTCCATCAGAAAGTAACGGCAACGGGAAGATTATCAAGTTCTGATCCAAACTTACAGAATATCCCGATTCGTATGCCACTTGGCAGGGCGATTCGAAAAGTATTTGTGCCAGATTCAGGTTATGTATTTGTCAGTGCAGATTACTCTCAGATTGAGCTTCGTGTGCTTGCACATATGGCAGGAGACACACATTTGATCGAAGCGTATCAGCATGGGGAAGATATCCATCGAATGACCGCTTCTCAGGTATTTGGTGTGCCGTTTGAGGAAGTCACTCCATTACTTAGAAGAAGTGCAAAGGCAGTAAACTTTGGTATTGTTTACGGTATCAGTGCGTTTGGTTTAAGTCAGGATTTAAAGATTTCGAGAAAAGAAGCGAGCGAATATATTGATAAATATTTTGCAACATATCCGGGAATTAAGACGTATCTTGACGGCAATGTAGCATTTGCCAAAAAGGAAGGCTATGTTAAGACGTTATATGGCCGTGTCCGTCCAATTCCAGAACTTTCTTCGAGTAACTTTATGCAGAGAAGTTTTGGCGAACGTGTGGCGATGAATTCTTCCATTCAGGGAACGGCTGCGGATATTATTAAGATCGCGATGATTCGTGTGAGTAAACGTCTGCAGGAAGAAAAGCTTGCTTCAAGACTTATTTTACAAATTCACGATGAACTTTTAATCGAGACAAAAGAGGATGAAGTAGAAGAAGTACGCAAGATATTAAAAGAAGAAATGATGGGAGCGGCAGACCTTAAAGTTCCGCTGTCTATTGATATTGAAGAAGGAAAGACCTGGTATGAAGCAAAATAAAGAGCAAAATAATATGAAAGTTGTCGGGATTACCGGCGGAGTTGGTTCCGGAAAAAGTGTGGTCATGAACATTTTAAAAGAAAAATACGGTGCGGAAGTGATTCTTGCCGATTTAGTGGCACATGATTTAATGGAGCCAGGCCAGCAGAATTATTTAGACATCGTGGAGGCATTTGGTGAGGGAATCCTTGCCCAAGATAAAACGATTGACCGGCCGGCATTGGCAAAAGTTGTTTTTGGAAATCAGAAACGACTCGCCCGTTTAAATGCGATTACACATCCGAATGTAAAAAAAGAGATTTTCCATCGGATCGATGGGATAAAGGAAAAAGGAGAGGCTTCTTTCATTGCGGTGGAGGCGGCTCTCCTTTTAGAAGAAGGCTATCAGAATGATTTTGATATGATGTGGTATGTCTATGTAGATGAGGCAACTCGTATTGAGCGTCTAAAAGAAGGCCGGGGATATACCGAAGAAAAGTGCCGTGAAATTATGGAAAAACAGCTTCCAGAAGAAGTATTTCGGAAGGAATGTTCCACAGTAATTGATAACCATTTAGGAATTTCTGAAACGGAAAATCAGATAAAAACGGCAGTAGAGAGCCTGCTTTCTCTTTACTAACTCTTTACTAATAAGATAATTTAGTATATAATGGTTGGTAAATTTGAGCCAAAAGGATGGTAAACAGATGAATTTAGCGAGCATTGCCAGCGGTAGCAGCGGTAATTGTATATATGTAGGTAATGAAAAGTCCCATTTTCTTATTGATGCGGGAATCAGCAGAAAGAGAATTGTGGAGGGACTGACACAGATGGAAGTAGCACCGGAAACCATTCAGGGAATCTTCGTGACACACGAACATATGGACCATATCAGTGGTCTTGGTGTGTTCCTTAGAAAGTATCCCGTTCCGGTATTTGCTACAGCAAAAACCATTGATGAGATTTTAAGTACATCCTCTCTTGGAAAGGTCGATAAAAATCTTTTTGAGAGTATCACACCGGACAATCCGATTTACATGGATGGAATTAAAATAGAAGCATCTCGTATTCTTCACGATGCGGCAGACCCGGTCTGTTATACGGTAAGTGATACGGAATCAAAAGTCGGAGTAGCAACCGATTTTGGAACATATGATGAATATCTTGTAGAGAAGTTACAGGGCTGTGAGTCCTTACTGGTTGAGTCCAATCATGACTTAAACATGCTTATGGTTGGCCCGTATCCATATCCTCTCAAGAAGCGAATTATGGGGAATAAAGGGCATCTTTCAAACGAGAGAGCCGGACAGTTTTTGTCAAAAGTAATTGGAGAAGAGTGTAAACATATTTTTCTGGGTCATCTTAGTAAAGAGAATAACTATGGTGAACTGGCCTATGAGACGGTAAAGGTGGAGCTTTTATTACATAATATTGATCTTGATAAAGCGAACTTTACTTTGCAGGTAGCGAGCAGAAACGCACCTACTTGTATAATCTAGGGAAAAAAGAAAAAGAACTTGAGCAGTTAAATCGTAATTATACCTAGTAATTGCTTTGTATAATTACCTTAAATAATTTACACACATAAGGAGTATTAACCATGGAAGGAAAAAAGCTTAAGAAATCAATTATCACTGTACTCGGAAAAGATTCTGTTGGAATCATTGCAAAGGTTTGTACTTATCTTGCAAATAACAACGTGAATATTCTTGATATTAACCAGACAATTACCGGTGGATTTTTCAACATGATGATGATTGTAGAGTCCGAAGAAGTAGTTAAAACTTTCCCTGTTATGGCAAGCGAGCTTGAGCAGATTGGTGAGGAGCTTGGTGTTAAGATTCAGGCACAGCACCAGGAAATCTTTGAAATGATGCACCGTATCTAGGAGGCCCGCCATGTTAAACATAAATGAAGTAATTGAAACTAATAAGATGATTCATGAGATGAATCTTGATGTTCGTACTATTACAATGGGTATCAGCCTGTTAGACTGCGTCAGTGATTCTCTTGATGAAGTATGTGAGAATATTTACAACAAGATTACAACAAAAGCAAAGAATCTTGTAAAAGTAGGAAAGGAAATCGAGCAGGAGTTTGGTATTCCTATCGTAAATAAGCGTATTTCTATCACACCGATTGCTTTAGTAGGTGGTGCCTGCTGCAAAGGACCGGAAGACTTTGTACGCATTGCAAAAGAGTTAGACCGCTGTGCAAAAGAAGTAGGCGTGAATTTTATCGGTGGATATTCTGCATTAGTTAACAAAGGAATGACAAAAGCAGACAAGTATCTTATCGAGTCTATTCCAGAAGCACTTTCTGTAACCGACAGAGTGTGCAGTTCCATCAATGTAGGTTCTACAAAGACAGGAATCAACATGGATGCAGTAAAGATGCTCGGTGAGATTATTCTTGAGACTTCCAGAAAAACAGCAGATAAAGACAGTATCGGTAATGCTAAGCTTGTTGTATTCACTAACGCACCAGACGATAATCCATTTATGGCAGGTGCATTCCACGGTGTGACAGAAGCAGATACTATCATCAATGTCGGAGTCAGCGGTCCTGGTGTTGTAAAACGTGCTCTTGAAAATGTTCGTGGTAAAGACTTCGAAGAACTTTGTGAGACAATTAAGAAGACAGCTTTCAAGGTTACCCGTGTAGGACAGCTTGTAGCAAAAGAAGCTTCTAAGCGTCTTGGCGTACCTTTTGGTATTATTGACTTATCTCTTGCGCCAACACCTGCAGTTGGCGACAGTGTTGGAGAAATCTTAGAAGAAATTGGTCTTGAATATGCCGGAGCACCAGGAACAACAGCAGCACTCGCTCTCTTAAATGACCAGGTAAAGAAGGGCGGCGTAATGGCTTCCTCTTACGTTGGTGGTTTAAGTGGTGCATTTATTCCAGTCAGTGAAGATCAGCGAATGATCGATGCAGTAGAGGCAGGAGCACTTACTTTAGAGAAGTTAGAAGCAATGACTTGTGTATGTTCTGTTGGACTTGATATGATCGCTATCCCGGGAGATACAAAGGCAACAACGATTTCCGGAATTATCGCAGACGAGATGGCACTTGGTATGGTAAATCAGAAGACAACAGCAGTCCGCATTATTCCTGTAATCGGTAAAGGCGTTGGTGATACGGTACAGTTTGGAGGACTTTTAGGTTATGCTCCAATTATGCCAGTGAATCAGTTTGACTGTTCCGCATTTGTGAACAGACAGGGTAGAATCCCGGCTCCAATTCACAGCTTTAAAAACTAAATGATTTAACAGATGACAGGCTGCAGGAAAAAACAGTTGGGGATGCGTTCTGACCATAGTTTTTTCGGCAGCCTTTCTGTAAAAATGCAAAGACCGCAAAGAAATGCAGATTATGGCATGGATGAAAAGACAGTGGGCAGGAAAATGCCGGCATTTATATGCAGATAAGGTGGAACAGGTTATGAAATTGACAGAAATTTATCAAAATAAAAAGACGGTACTTTCATTTGAAATATTTCCGCCGAAAAAGGAAGAAGAATTAAAAAATATAGACCGCACATTGGAAGCACTGTGCGAGGTACAGCCGGATTTTATCAGCGTGACCTTTGGTGCGGGCGGAAGTGCCAATAAAAATAAAACAATAGAACTGGCAAAGAAAATCAAAGAGGATTATCATATTGAGCCGGTCGTTCATCTGACCTGCCTTTGCTATGACAGACAGGAAATTGACGAATTTGCAAGACAGTTACAGGCAGAGGGCATTGAAAATATTCTTGCACTGCGTGGTGACAGAAATCCAGATATTCCCGAAAAGGAAGATTTTAAACATGCGTCAGATTTGATTACATATATGAAGGAAAAGGGCGATTTCTGCGTTGCAGGAGCGTGTTATCCGGAAGACCATCCGGAGTCGGAAAGTCATATGCAGGAATTAAAAGCTTTAAAAACAAAGGTCGATGCAGGGGCAGAACTATTGCTTTCCCAGCTCTTTTTTGACAACCACCTGTTTTATGATTTTGCTTCCGATTGTAAAAATAACGGGATTACCGTGCCGGTGACACCGGGCATTATGCCGGTTACCAGTGCCGCACAGATTCAGCGTATGGTGAAAATGTGCGGGGCGACTCTGCCGGATTCCCTGCAAAAAATCGTGGAACGCTATGCCAATAATAAACCGGCAATGATGGAAGCGGGTATTTATTATGCGGTGAACCAGATTCTGGATTTGCTGGCAAATGATATGCATGGAATCCATTTGTATACAATGAACAATCCTGAAGTGGCGAAGAAAATCTGTGCAGGAATCCAGCATTTGATTTAGGAAAGGCATAGAAGTATGCAGGAATTTAAAAATATTACACATACATTTGAACCGGTTTTCGATGAGAATTCAAAAATTTTGATTTTGGGAACATTTCCTTCTGTAAAATCCAGAGAAAATCATTTTTATTACGGACATCCGCAGAACCGTTTCTGGAAAGTGATGGCGGCAGTCACGGATTCGACCCAGCCGCAAACGATTGAAGAAAAAAAGAATTTTCTTTTGGAAAATCATATTGCGGTCTGGGATGTGATTCACAGCTGCAGTATTGAAGGTTCGTCAGACAGCAGTATCACAGATGTTGTGCCGAATGATTTTACGGAGCTTTTTGCACGTACACACCTTCTGGCGGTAGCTGCAAACGGTACAAAGGCATATGAACTGTATCAGAAATACGTATATCCGGTTACAAAGCGGGAAATTATAAAAATGCCGTCAACCAGCCCGGCAAATGCGGCTTGGAATCTTGCCCGGCTGACGGCGGCTTACCGGGAATTATTTGAAAAAATCTGTGATGGCAGATGAGAAACCGCCTTTGAGAATTTCTCATCGACCCTTCGAAACAGACTGCTTAGAAACGGGGATTAATATAAATTTTTTGATGAAATTCATCGGGAATTATTGTGCCGAATTTCCGGCAAACAGCCAGATTATAAATATTGGTACTAAAAATATCATCACCAAGCAGCGCTTTTGAAGCGGCGGTTTTGGTAATCAGCGGGACAGGGCAGCTTTTCTTGATAAAAGAAAGGTAATCCTGTCCTTTTTTATCAAATCCCAGAATACGCACATAAGGCAGTGTGCGGTATCTTTCCGGCATACCGGCATCAATATTTAATACAATGTGCATCAGACAGCGGCAGACACGGGAATACGTATACTGACGGCTTTTTACCTTCAAAACCAGTTGTGAAAAAGTGTCAGAAGGTGCATGCAAACTGATAATGCGGCTTGCAAGCTCCGGCGTGATGTCGGCATAACCGCACAGCGCCCGGATGCAGTCGTCTTTAGCCGGATTTTTCATAAAGATTTCAGTCAGTTTGTACTGCAAAAATGTGGTAAAATCATCTAAAACAACCGGCATATATTGATTGTGGCCGGCATGGAGTGCTTCAAGCATCGGCTGTGGGAGTGCCTGCGTTAAAGAATCCTGCATTACATTATCCGATATTGTAAATTGCTTTCGGATAGCCGAGGCACTTGAAAATGCGGCACTTCCGGACAGTGTTTCTTTGTGATAGCCGTCTCCGGCGCGCTTTAGGGTAAAAGGTGCAATAGGGCTGTGATGTTTTTGCAGGGCTTTTAAATACTCAATGCCTAAAATATTATTGGGATTTGCCAGCAGTTCCAACAGCTCCTCATAAGGAAGAAGAGCCAAAGCATTACCGGCAGAAGCGCGATGTCCTGACACTTTAAGACAGTGTATCAGG
>ERZ825670.2339-NODE-2339-length-18139-cov-8.352853_pt1 | contig 18139 bp, 20 predicted proteins | sample MGYA00519929_ERZ825670 | MGnify/ENA primary metagenome ERZ825670 (study PRJEB31778, sample SAMEA3449207) | human gut metagenome | biome: human gut; feature: human-associated habitat; material: faeces | place: United Kingdom | collected 2010/2012 ...
TCTCCGCCGCCCGCCGGGTGGTGGTAACGGACGAGGACCTGTTCCCCGCCGGGGTCCTGTCCCTGCAAAAGAAGGGGAAGGAGGGCCCCGCCTCCGCCCCGGTGGGCACGGTGGAGCTCAACGGTCTGAAGGTATACGGCGAGGAGATCAACCAGGCTCTGGCCTATGCCGAGGCTCTGTGCCGTGCCGCCGGCAGTCAGCTGACCCCTCTGTTCCAGCAGCTGATGGACGGTCAGGTCAGCTTCCGCTATGACGCCCACGATCTCCACTATTACGAGGACGGCGGCGTAGACTGCACCATCCGCGGGGCCACCGTGGCCATGGGCAGTGCCTATTTCATGAAAAAGCGCCGGATCACCCTGCCCCATGACCTGAAAATGGACACCGGCGTCTTTATGTCGGTGGACGGCAGGCTGGCCGCCATCTTCGTGGTGAAGTACCTGCCCTCCCGGAACGTGGAGTGGGCCCTGCGGGCCCTGCGCCGCAACCGGGTCACGCCGGTGCTGGCCACCCGGGGCGTCAACATCACCCCCAACATGCTCAAGCGGAAATTCCGGCTCAACGCCCGGCCCATCTATCCCGGGGTCGCCACCCGCCTGGCCCTGGCGGACCTTACCGGCCAGCGTGGGGAGGCCCCCAATGCCATCATCTACCGGGACGGTCTGCTGCCCATGGCGGAAACCGTCATCGGCAGTCAGCGCATGTGTCAGGCGGTGCGCTGGTCCACGGCGCTCGGCTGGATCGGCGGACTGTGCGGCCTGGTGCTGTCGTACTATCTCACCACGGCCGGTGATTTTGCGGCCCTGTCGCCGCTGTACATGCTGGCATTTCTGGCGCTGCTGCTGCTTCCCACCCTGCTGCTGTCGGGCCTGGTGAAATATTATTGATCCCCTGATGAAAAAGCTCCCTGTCTCGCATAAGACAGGGAGCTTTCAGCTTGTCAAAAACTTTTTTTGACAAGCTGAAAGCCCCGGGCGTGGCCCAGGGCTTTCTTTATTCGTTCGGTCAGCGGTGGTCGCGGTAGACGGGACACTTCTTGTATTCCTCGCCGTAGTCGGGGTTGCAGGTGTACTTCACCTGGGGGGCGTTGGTGGCAAACCGCTTGCCGCACAGCTTGCAGACATACTCGTCGTTGTCATAGCTGCTGAGAAACCCCTTGCTGATGTAATCCAGATAGTAACAGCGCGCCATGTTGTGATCCTCCTTGTTATTTATGATCCCGCGCGGGGGTCTTACCAGTGGTTGGTGGCCTTGAGACGCAGCAGAACGTGATTGGAGGTATAGCGAGTGACAGGGACCCACTCATGGTTATCGTTGTAGCGGTGATCAGCATCATGTCTATGGTCGTCATGTACTTCATACTGCTCATGCAATATGCGGTTGATGGCATTTCCGAGAGCTACCTTCGATCCGAATAGTAGATGATAGTCTGTGTTTGTGGGTATGAAGCATGAAGGCTCAAAAAACGGCACCCGGTTAGTGGCAAAATCGAAGGTTCTCATCTGGCCATTGGTGCGGCCAGTGACATGGTTGTTATAAATGGTGATCTCCTCCGGCAGACGGCCGGTTCCGTCACTGATGGCTTCGATGATCTTCCGGGTCAGGGGGCTGTCGGCGTACTTATCCTCCAGCTCCTTTTGCCTTGCAAGCGCCGCCTGCTTTTTTGCATCTTCCTTCCGTTTTTCTTCTTTCAGTCGTGCTTGATTGCGTTTCTCCTGTCGCTTGTGCTTTATTGGTTCGGCAACAATAATCCACACAAGGTAGACCGCCGCCAGAATCACCGAAACCAATCCGTTGCCGTCTGTCACCTTCCAGCCCACCCAAAACAATGCGCCTGCCGTCAGCAGCCAGAAGAAGAACTTCCAAAATCCTTCCCTTTCGTGTCCAATAATACCGGTGATAATCCAGACGCTCACGAACAGTGTATACCAAGTAATGGTTGTTTCCATTATCGTCTTTTCCCTCTCTTTCTACTCACCACAGTACTTTTCTTTATTATAACTACTCAAAATAGCTATGTCAAGAAAATATCCTGTTAAGCCGGGCGATAATGTCAAATCCATATAGTACAATTATCAAAAAACTTGGAGGTGGCCCATGGAAAAAGAGGAATTTGCCCGGCGGGTGTCGCAGCTGCGGCAGGCCAAGGGCGTGTCAGCCCGGGACATGAGCCTTTCCCTGGGCCAGAGTGCCGGGTATATCAACAACATCGAAAACGGCGTGAACCTGCCGTCCATGTCCATGTTCTTCTACATCTGCGACTATCTGGGCGTGGATGCCTCCACGCTGGACGGCCAGAGTGTGCTGAGCGACATCCTGAAATAAGCATAAACGCAAAAATCCCGCAAGGCAGCTGCTTTGCGGGATTTTTCTGTCTATAAATTATGCTGCATCATTTTCAGCGCTGGAAGCGTCGCCGCTGCCGGAGCCGAACAGGGCGTCCAGCACGGTGGAAGCGGCCTGATGCAGGGAGGAAGCCGCCTGCTCCACCTGCTCCTGGGTCGGCATACTGAAGGACGGCGACTCAGTGGAGTCTGCCGGGGCTTCTTCGCTGCCGTCTGCAGGGACCTCGGTGGAAGCGCTGGGCTCACCGGAGGCGTCACCCTCGGCGGGGGGCTGGCTGTCAGCGGGGGCCTCTTCCGCCGGGACTTCGCTCTCGGCGGGCTCTTCTGCGATAACGCTGTCGGGAGATTCCTCCGGGATGGATGCACCGGCGTTGGGGTCGGCGGTCGGCGTGAAGACATCGGTCTTCTCGGGGGTCTGGCTGGTGCTGGTGAGCTTGTCCTCGCCGCCCAGAACCGCTGCGATGAGGGCCTTGGCTTCGTTGACCGAGTTCTCATCCGGCTTCATGACGTAGAGGCTCTGGCCCTTGGCGGAGTAGCACTTGGTGCTCTTCGCGCCCGAGCCGGTGACGGTGTAGCTCTGGATGTCCCAGTTGGCAAGGTCGCCCAGCTGCATCCGGACCAGCGCAGAGATCTGTTCCTGCGAGAGGCTGGTGACGAAGCAGTCGGCGGCGGCGTCCATCAGCTTGGAGAAGCCCATGAGCAGGGCGGGAGACTTGAGCTTGTTGACCATCGCGTCGATGACTTTCATCTGGTTGATGCCGCGCTGGATGTCGCCGGTCTTGAAGGCGTGGCGCTCACGGGCAAAAGCCAGAGCGGACTTGCCGTCCAGATGGTTCCAGCCCTCGGCGAAGGTGGTGGGGTCGTAGTAGCCGGGGCTGCCCACCGAGGTGAAGGCCTGGTCGGAGTAGACGTCCACGCCGCCGATGGCGTCGATGATGTTGATGAAGCCCGCAAAGTTGATGCGGAGGTAGTGCTCCACATTCACGCCGTAGAGGTTGCCCAGCGTGGCCATGCTGGTCTCGACGCCGTAGAGGCCGGCGTGGGTCAGCTTGTCCTTGCTGTCGGTGCCTGCGAGGTCAACATAGTAGTCGCGCGGGGTGTTGATGAGGGCCGCCTGCTTGGTGGTGGGGTTGACCACGGCGAGGATGTTCACGTCGCTGCGGGCCTTTTCGGTCAGCTCGCCGCGGTTGTCTACACCGCTGAGGTAGACGACGAACGGCTCTTTCGTGATCTTATTCGCCTCTGCGCCGGTGAGCAGGCCGGAAGTCATGCTGTCCAGTGCGGTCAGACCCTGCTGCGCCCAGACACAGCCCACGGCCAGCGCGGCGCAGAGCAGGACGGACAGCACCCGGGCCACGACGGCACCGCTGCGGGAGGCGAGGCACTTGCGCACCAGCAGCCAGAGCAGCACCAGAAGCGCAGTGATGATAACGAGGTAGAGCACCGGCAGCATCTGGGTGCGCCAGAGCTGCACCAGCGCGGCAAGGCTCAGGATGGCCTGCAGTACCAGCAAGACCATTCCTCCTTTCGGAAGTTTGTCGTCAGCGAGGGCGGGCTCGCTGGGGTGCAGCGGCTCCCACTGTCTGCGGGGCGGCACCGGAGGTTTCGGCGGCTCAGACGGAGGCGTCGGTGTCGGTTTCGGCGGTGCTTTGGGGCGGGGAGGTTCCGGCGAGAAGAAATCGGCGCTGTCTACCTCCACTTCGTCGGGCTCGCTGCGCTTGATGCCCCGGTGGATGTGCCGGGGGCCTTCGTCGTTATTCTGGGGATGGGTATGCTTGTTTTCGTCAAACATAGGCGTTCACTCCTTTGGATGTGTATGCCATCATGTGGTGGGGATGATGCTCAGCACAGCCCGGGCGGGCAGGCAGGTGGCCGTCTGGTCTTCCTCGCTGAGCCAGCCGAAGGACTCGCAGATGTGGTCAGGGCAGGGCGAATCTACAAAGCGGGCCGCGCCGTCCCGGATCTTGATGTGGACGGTGAGATAGCCGGTGTCCACATCGTAATCGGCGTCTTTTTCGAGGGGAAAGGTCAGCCTGGTGTTACTGTCGCCGTAGATGAGCTCTGCGCAGAGAGGCGCACCGGTCTGGTTTGCTTTCCGCACCAGCAGCAGCACGGCGGCTGCAGCCAGAATGACGGCGGCAAAGACCAGATTTATCAGCAGTTTTTTGTGTTGTTTCATAAAAAATTATCCTTTGAGCGGGATCTGTTCCAGCTCGGCCAGCCAGAGCGCGGCGGCTGCGTCACTGGGCATCCGCCAGTCGCCCCGGGGCGAGAGGGTGACGCTGCCCACTTTGGGGCCGTCGGGCAGGCAGCTGCGTTTGAACTGCTGGGCGAAGAACCGCCAGTAGAAGTTGCGCAGCCACTTGTAGAGCACTTCGTCCGGGTACTCGGCCCGGCCTGCGAAGGCCGCTTTCGCCAGCCGGAATATCTTCGACGGGCCGAAGCCGAAGCGGAGAACATAATAAAGGTAGAAGTCGTGCAGCTCATAGGGACCCACGAGGTCTTCCGTCTTCTGAGAGATCTCGCCGTCCTTGGCAGGCAGCAGCTCCGGGGAGACGGGGGTGTCGAGGATGTCCAGCAGCACCCGGCGCAGCTCGGCGGAGGCGGCAATGTCGGCCTCATACTGGACGAGGTGGCGCACCAGCGTCTTGGGGACACCGGCGTTGACGCCGTACATGCTCATGTGGTCGCCGTTGTAGGTGGCCCAGCCCAGCGCCAGCTCGCTTAAGTCGCCGGTGCCGATGACAAAGCCGCCGTTCTTGTTGGCATAGTCCATCAGCTCCAGCGTGCGCACGCGGGCCTGGCAGTTTTCAAACGTGACATCGTACTTGTCGGCGGGCTGGCCGATGTCCGCAAAGTGGCTCTTGACGGTCTCGGTGATGTTGATCTCGCCGAACGTCACGCCCAAAGCCTCGCACAGAATCTCGGCGTTGGAGCGGGTGCGCTTCGTCGTGCCGAAGCAGGGCATCGTCAAGGCCACAATATCCTTCGCGTCGCGGCCCAGCACCTTACAGGCGCGCACGGCCACCAGCAGGGCCAGGCAGCTGTCCAGCCCGCCGGAGATACCCAGCACGCCGCACTTGGCGTGGGTGTGCTCCATGCGCTTGGCAAGGCCCTCGGCCTGGATGCGCAGAATCAGCTCGCACCGCTCGGCGCGGGTCGCGGCGTCCTGCGGCACAAACGGCGTGCAGGAGACAGGGCGGATCAGCGCCAGCTCCACGGGCGGCAGCTCAAATTCCACAGTGGTGTAGCCGTTCGTTTCCGGCATAAACGTCGTGTTGCGCTGGCGCTCCTGCACCATGCGGCCCAGGTCCAGCTCAGTCACGGCATCCTCGCCCGCAAACGGTGCAGCGTCGGCCAGCAGACTGCCATTCTCGGCAATCAGGTTGTGGCCCGCAAACGTCATGTCGGTGGTGCTTTCACCATGGCCTGCGTCGGCGTAGAGGTACGCACACAGCAGACGCGCGCTCTGCCCGCAGACCAGCTCACGGCGGTAGGCTGCCTTGCCGACGGTTTCATCGCTGGCGGACAGGTTTGCCACAACGGTAGCCCCGGCCAGTGCGTGGGCACAGCTCGGCGGAATGGGAGACCACAGGTCCTCGCAGACCTCGGCTGCCAGCACAAAGGCGGGCAGCTGTTTGCAGGCAAACAGAAGGTTCGTGCCGATCAGCGTCTCCTGCCCGGCCAGCTCGATGCACTCGGGCTCACGCATACCGGGGATAAAGTGGCGCTTCTCGTAAAACTCGCCGTAGTTGGGCAGGTGTACTTTCGGCACCAGACCCAGCAGCTCACCGTTGCAGAGCACCGCCGCACAGTTGTACAGCTTGCCGTTATGGCGCACAGGCAGGCCGACGAGGACAACGACGTTCAGTCCCTCGCTGGCCTTCAAAATTGCGGCAAGGCCGTCCTCGGCCCCACGCAGCAGGGTATCCTGCAAGAACAGGTCACTGCAGGTGTAGCCGGTCAGCGCAAACTCCGGCAGGCAGAGCAGCTGCACATTTTTTTCGGCGTACTCGCGCATGACGCCGATGATCTGGTCGGTGTTGTAGGTGCAGTCGGCCACGCGCAGGGCGGGGCTGGCCGCAGCAGCGCGGATAAAGCCGTTTTCAAAAGCGGGAAAGCTGTACTTCATAGCCAAACTTCCTTTATCATAATCTATAAAAACTATCATAGCACAGTGGGCGAATTGCCGCAAGTGCGGGTTTTAGAGGGAAAATTTATTTTTCAAAAAGTAATATATACTTGACATAATGTAAGGCGCGTGCTATAGTAAAGTCACAGCAAGAGGAAAGGAAACGAAGGCAATGGCAAAGAATCTGAAGCTGAAGGCCGCCCGCGCTGCGCTGGATATGACCCAGGCGGATCTGGCGGCGGTGGTGGGCGTGTCCCGCCAGACCATCAATGCAATCGAAAAAGGCGAGTACAACCCCACCATCAACCTCTGCCGCAGCATCTGCAAGGTGCTGGGCAAGACATTGGACGAGCTGTTCTGGGAGGAATGAGCGATGAACATAAAAGAATTTTTTAAGCGCGACAATCTTGATGAAATGCAAAAGCAGACCCTTTTAAAAATTGAGTCCTGCGGCTTCTGGGCGCTGTGGGTGCTGCTGCTGGCGGCGCTGATCATCGAAAGTCTGCTGGGCTTTACCCCGCGGGAGATGGCGGCAGAATGGTTTATCTTTATGCTGGGGAGTGCCTATTCGGTCCTGAGTGATCTGCGTGCCGGTATCTGGGACCGCCACCTTAAGGCGAACACGAAAACCAATGCCGCTGTGTCCGTTGTGGGCGGTGTTGCCGTGCTTGTGTGGGGGCTTATCAAATTTGCAGCGCTTGGCGCGGGCATTGCGGTGCTGCAGGCGGTCATCATGGGGGTCTGTACCTGGGTGCTGTGCTTTGCATTGCTGCAGCTCAGCATGAAGGCTTACAAAAAACGCCACGCTGAGTTGGAAAACCCAAAGGAGGACGACGATGAAAACGAATAAAAAAGAGCTGACTGTCTTTGCGCTCTGTGCTTACGCAATTCCGTTTCTGATGATGCCGCTTTTGTACATCTGCCTGCAAAACGGGCGGGACACCTCGATTTTTGCCAACGCCCAGATGTTCTACCCGGCGGCGGGCGTTATGCTGGCGTTTTTGCTGGCAAGAAGGCAGGGGACGCCAAAGCGGTTTTACATCCTGCACATCGCGGCCACTGCGCTGATGCTCGCCATGAGCGTTCTGTCTGCGTTCCTGCCGCAGGAGGGCTGGCTGAATATTGCAAACTTTGTCATCATTATCGCGTCGGTGCTGGGCTGGATTTTCCTGCTGACCGAGAAAAAGACAAAGCGCGAAGACTACGGTCTGCGCCTGCACGGCAAATTCCTGACGGCGTTTGCCATCTGTGCCTACTTCCTCGTCGTCAAAACCGGCATGGTCTTTCTTTCCGTGGCGCTGCAGGGCGGCGACGCCAGGGCGGAGTACCTGACTTACTGGCAATCGTCTGCGCCGTGGCTCATGGCACTGGTGCTGGTGCCGAATTTTTTCTTATCCTTCCTGCCGTTTTTTGGCGAGGAATACGGCTGGCGCTATTATCTGACGCCAGCCCTGCAAAGCCGCTTCGGCGCACGGCGCGGCGCACTGGCCGTTGGTGTGCTGTGGGGCCTGTGGCATCTGCCGCTGAATCTTTTCTTCTACAGTCCCGATACATCACTGCAGAGCATCGTGCTGCAGCTCGTCGTCTGCGTGACGCTGGGGGTATTTTTCACCTTTGCTTATGAGAAGTGCGGCAAAAATATATGGGTGCCTGTACTGCTGCATTATCTCAACAACAATATGATTCTGGTCTGGAGCGGTACGGCGGATATTTCCAATCAAATCATCGGCTGGGGCGATGTGGCCGCTGCCGCCGTGCAGTACGCCATTGTGTTCCTACCGTTCCTGGCGGCAAAATGCTTTAAAAAGGCAGAATAAAAAATGAAGGTGCAGAAACGGCTCTGCACCTTCGTTTTTTGTTTAAGGGGGATAGCTCAGACCTCAAACGCCTTATGCAGGGCATCGAGGGCGGTGTCCTCGTCCTGCTGGCGGATCAGCAGGGAGATGTCAAGGTCACTCGTTGTGATGAGCACGATTTCAATACCTGCACCGGCCAGTGCGGCCAGCGCACGGGCGGCGACGCCGCAGCTGGTGACCATCTCCTCACCAAAGAGGTTGATCTTGCTGTAGCCGCCGGAGACCAGCGGGGGATTGGCTTTGGCTGCGGCGGGCAGAGCCTTCATAACGGCGGCAAAGTTGTCATAGCTCGTCGTAAAGCTGAAATCCACCGCGGAGCCGCGGGGCGTGCTCTGGCAGATCATATCGACCACAATACCGGCCTTGGCAAAAACGTCCAGGTGCTCGGCCAGGCTCTGTGCGCTGTACTGGGCACCGGGGAAGGTGGTGAGCATAATGTTCTGCTCGCTGCTGATCTTGTTGACACCGTACATAAAAATCATCCTTTCATTCAATCTAACGTGAGGAACTCCTCGTCAATCGTACTGCGGAGCATACTCTCTATGTATTCGCAGGAGAGGGTGAACTCTCCGTGTGCTGCACCCAGTTCGTCTGTGTACTGGCTGTAGGGGATGACCCGGATATTCTTGTACCCGGCCTCATACTGGCTGATAACGCAGTGCAGCTTCGGGTCACGGATGGCAATGCTCACACTGCCGTCAGGCTGGGTCGTCTTATCAAAATACACGTCCAGAATCGCGCCGATGACATTATCGCGCGAGGACTGCGCGTTGATGAAGTTGCCCAGGCTGTAGACGATGAAGGTCGTGTTGCCGTTCACACCGGTCAGCCATGCGGCGTTCTGTACTACATGCGGGTGGGTGCCGATGATGACATCGACGCCCTGGTCGGCCAGCCACTGAGCAGTCTCCCTTTGAAAGTCGTTGACCTCATGCGTGCCCTCGGTGCCCATGTGGGCGCTGACGATAAGAACATCGCAGTTCGGGCGCATATCGGCGATCTGTTTGGCAATCGTTTCATGGTCGTCCAGATACACAACGCCATAGTCTGTGCCGGACGGCGTGGGCAGGCCGTTGGTGTGCTCCGTATAGGAGAGATAGCCGAACGTGATGCCGTTGACGGTCTGGTAGGCGTAGTTGTCATAGGTCTCCAGATTGTAAAAGCCCATTGTGACCACATCGTCCGGCATGGCAGCCCAGTGTGCCATGGATGCCTCAATGCCCGCCGCCCCCTTGTCGTAGCTGTGATTGTTGGAGAGACTGAAGACGCGGAAGCCCAAATTATACAGCGTGTCGGTGATCTCGCCGGGGGTGGAGAACATCGGATAGCCGCTGGCGGCGAACTCGTCGTTGACGAGCGTCTCCTGATTGAGCCAGTTCACATCAAACTGGTCGTAGTAGCCCTGCATGGCTGCGTAGGCGGCGTCAAAATCGTAGTGGTCACCGCCGCGCTCCTTAGCCTGCAAAAAGATACCATCGTGAATCAGGTCGTCGCCCGTGGCGGAAAAGTGCACGGTCTCGACGGTGGGCGTCGGTTCGGGGGTCGGCTCCGGTGTAGCGGTTGGTTCCGGCTCTGCCGGCATATCCACGACTACGGGCTGCGGATTGACCGCGGGCAGGGTCACAGCCTGATTGCCGACGCCCAGCAGAGAGCCGACAACTACGCCGCCGACGCCCAGTGCGATGACCGCGCAGGCGGCAAGGTCGTTGCCGTTCATTCGCATATCAGTTTACCTCGCAGCAGGTCGGTCATCGTGTAATAGCCGGGGGCCAGCGCAGCAATATAGAGCGCAGCCTGTACGGCACCGTCGGCAAAGACGCCGCGGCTGCCCGCGCTGTGGCTCAGCGTCACGACCTCGTCGGGGCCGCAGAACAGCACATCGTGCTCGCCCACAATGCCGCCGCCGCGGATGGAGCTGATGCCCAGCTCCTGTGCGCCGCGCTTCTGGCGAACCTGCGTGCGGTCATAGACGTACTCGTATTTGCCGTTCGCCTCGGTGTTGATGGCGTCGGCAATCATCAGCGCTGTGCCGCTGGGCGCGTCCAGCTTGTTATGATGGTGCTTCTCGATGATCTCAATGTCAAACTCGCCGCCCAGGATCTTCGTAGCCTGGCGGGCCAGCTCGATCAGCACGTTGACACCCACCGACATGTTTGCGCTGCGGAAGATCGGCGTCCTGGTGCTGGCAGCCTCCAGTGCAGCCTCATCCTCCCTGGAAAGGCCGGTGGAGCAGATGACGCAGGGCAGACCATTGGCGGCACCGTACTGCGCTGCTGCAACCGCCCCGGCGGGTGAGGAAAAGTCGATGATGACGCCCTTGCAGGGCAGTGCGTCAAACCCGGCGTAAACGGGGATTTCGCCGATCCGCCCGGCTTCGCGATCCACACCGGCGACGATGTGGCAATCCTCGCGCGCACCGATCTTCTCGACCAGTGCGCGGCCCATACGGCCATAGATGCCCTGAATGATAATATCCGTCATGTGTTATTGTTCCTTTCATGCAAAAGTCGTGCAAAAGCAAAAAGCCGACCCGCGGCATGGCAGTGGGTCGGCTGTGAAATTATTTCAGCAGGCCGAACTCCTGCATGGCAGTCTCCAGCTGCGCCTGCACTGCGGCGGAGGGCGCAACGAGCGGCAGACGGCAGTCGCCGGCATTCCAGCCAAGGCGGTTCATGGCCCACTTGACCGGGATGGGGTTGACGTCGGCAAACAGTGCCTTGATAAGCGGCACCGCCTTGAGCTGCATGGACAAGCTCTCGGCAGTCTCACCGGCGAACCATTTGGCACAGATGTCATGGGTGTACTGCGGGGCTACGTTGGACAGCACGCTGATCACGCCCTTGGCGCCCAGAGCCAGCAGCGGCACGATCTGGTCATCGTTGCCGGAGTAGATGTTCAGGCTGTCACCGCAGGCCGCTGCGATCTCGGCCACGTGGCTGATGTTGCCGCTGGCCTCCTTGACGGCGTTGATGTTCGGGTGCTTCGCAAGCTCGGCCAGCGTGGAGGGCGTCAGGTTGCAGCCCGTGCGGCTAGGCACATTATACAGGATGCAGGGGATATGCACTGCGTCCGCAATGGCTGTGTAGTGGGCCAGCAGGCCCGCCTGGCTCGTCTTGTTGTAGTAGGGCGTGACCAGCAGCAGTGCGTCGGCACCGTCGGCCTCAGCCTGCTGGGACAGCCAGATGGCGTACTTCGTGTCGTTGGAGCCGGTACCCGCAATCACCGGGACGCGGCCTGCCGCCTTTTTGACGGTATAGCGGATGCACTCGGTGTGCTCCTCGTCGGTCAGCGTCGGGGACTCACCCGTCGTGCCGCAGATGACAATGGCATCCGTGCTGTGGGCAATCTGGTCGTCGATGATGCGGCCAAGCTCGTCATAGTTGACGCTGCCGTCGGTGTTCATCGGGGTGATGATCGCCACGGCGGCACCGGTAAATACGGGTCTCTTCATACGAATTCTCCTTACACCAAGGCTGCCATGCGCAGCCGATCAGTCAAAATAGCCCTTGGCAGCCAGCAGCTCGGCCAGCAGCACCGCACCGCCGGCAGCGCCGCGCAGCGTGTTGTGGGACAGGCAGACGAACTTGTAGTCGTACTGGTTATCCTCACGCAGACGGCCAATGCTGACAGCCATGCCGTTTTCCAGCATACGGTCCAGCTTGGGCTGCGGGCGGTCATTTTCCTCAAAGTAATGCAGGAACTGCTTCGGGGCGCTAGGCAGCTCCAGATCCTGTGCGGGACCGTGGAATTCCTTCCAGGCCTGCAGAATTTCTTCCTTAGAAGGCTTATTCTCAAAGCGCACGAACACCGCGCCCATATGGCCGTCAGAGACAGGCACGCGCAGGCACTGGGCCGTAAAGCGGGGAGACTCGGCAGAAACGATCTTGTCGCCCTCGATATGGCCCCACAGCTTCAGCGGCTCCTGCTCGCTCTTTTCCTCCTCGCCGCCGATGTAGGGGATGACGTTGTCGAGGATGTCGGGGAAGGTCTCAAACGTCTTGCCTGCGCCGGAGATGGCCTGATACGTGCAGACGAGCACGTCAGAGATGCCGTATTTGCGCAGGGGATGCAGGGCAGGCACATAGCTCTGCAGGCTGCAGTTGGACTTGACGGCCACAAAGCCGCGCTTGGTGCCCAGGCGCTTGCGCTGGGCAGGGATGATGTCGATGTGGTCAGCGTTGATCTCGGGTACGACCATCGGCACGTCAGGGGTAAAGCGGTGCGCGCTGTTGTTGGACACGACCGGGCACTCGGCCTTGGCGTAGGCCTCCTCCAGTGCCTTGATCTCGTCCTTCTTCATGTTGACGGCGCAAAAGACAAAATCGACCTTGGCGGCGACCTCCTCCACATTGGCGGCGTCCAGCACGACCATCTTTTTAACGCTCGCGGGCATGGGGGTCTTCATCAACCAGCGGCTGCCGACAGCCTCCTCATAGGTTTTGCCAGCGCTGCGTGCGCTGGCTGCAAGGGCAACCAGATTAAACCAGGGGTGATTTTCCAGCAGCGTAATAAAGCGCTGGCCGACCATACCGGTTGCACCGATAACACCAACATTGTACTGTTTCATCCTGACTAAGACCTTCCTTTCACGATACCCTTCCTTAAATCTATGCGGCTCCCACGGAAATTTGCACAGATAATAAAAAAACCGGCTTGAAAACCGGCACAAAATGCAATATAATATCATATTGCATATAGCACAGCGCAACACACTGTTTTACAGTGTGACAGTCCCGCACCTGTTCGGCTGCGGACCCAGAAAATGCGTGCCGCGCATTTTCTTCGGCGAAGAACCCTTTCCCGGCTCTCGCCCCTGGCAGGGCATGATGAAAACCGGTACTGATGCGCTTCGCGCCTCTGTGTTTGGATTCATTATAATATTCCCACATAAGAATGTCAAGACGATAACGCTTTAAAGTAAAAAAGGATGATACAAAAATGCTCAAAAAAGATTTCTGGTACGACCTGCCGAAGGAACTGATCGCGCAGGAGCCTGCCGACCCCCGCGATGCCGCCCGTTTGATGGTGCTGGACCGCAAAAATGATAAGATCCTGCACTCGGTATTCCATGAGCTGCCGCATTATCTTGAAAAGGGCGATCTGCTCGTTGTCAATAACTCCAAGGTTCTGCCTGCCCGCCTGATGGGCACCAAGGTGCCCACAGGCGCTGTCTGCGAGCTGCTGCTGCTGCGTCAGGTCAAGGGCGATACCTGGGAGTGCCTGGCCCGCCCCGGTAAGCGGATGCAGCCGGGCACGAAGGTGGAGTTCGGCGACGGCAGCCTGACCGCCGTGGTGGATGAGACGCTGCCTGACGGCAATAAGTATGTGACCTTTACCTACGACACCGAGACACTGTACGAGAAGCTGGACGAGTTCGGCAAGATGCCGCTGCCGCCCTACATCACGAAGCAGCTCGAGGATCAGAGCCAGTACCAGACCGTCTACGCCAAGGAACTGGGCAGCGCCGCCGCGCCCACCGCGGGCCTGCACTTTACCCCGCAGCTGATGGATACGATCCGCTCCCGCGGCGTCAACATTGCCGAGGTCACGCTGCATGTCGGCCTGGGCACCTTCCGTCCCGTGAATGAGGAATCCATTGAGGACCACCAGATGCACAGCGAGTGGTACTCCGTCAGCGAGGAAACGGCGAAGCTCATCAACGAGACCCGCGCCGCGGGCCACCGCGTCATTGCCGTGGGCACAACGAGCTGCCGCACGCTGGAATCTGTCTGGGCTAAGTACGGCAAGATCGTGCCGTGCAGCGGGAATACCAGCATCTTCATCTATCCCGGCATCGAGCTGAAAGCCATCGACGGCCTGATTACGAACTTCCACCTGCCGGAGAGCACCCTTATCATGCTGATTGCCGCCTTCTACGGCTACGACAAGACGATGGCCGCCTACAAGGTCGCCGTTGAGGAAAAGTACCGCTTCTTCAGCTTTGGTGATGCGATGTTCATTCGGTAACAGAAAATATCTTTTGCGAAAGCGCCGGGGCAGATCTTCGGCGCTTTTGTTGTGATGCGAGGGGGGCACTGTATGGAGCAGGGCAGACTGTTCAAAATCGTGTATCATCTGTTGGACAAGGGCAGAGCCACGGCCCCCGAGCTGGCAGAAAAATTTGAAGTATCGGTAAGAACGATTTACCGCGACCTGGATGCCATCAGTGCTGCCGGGATACCGATTTATACTGTGCAGGGAAAGGGCGGCGGTATTTTTATCCTGCCGGAGTTTGTGCTGGAGAAATCGCTGCTGACGCCGCAGGAAAAAGAGCAAATTTTGATGGCACTGCAGGGCCTTGCCGCCGCGGAAGAAAGCCGGACCGATGAACTGCTTACCAAATTAGGCGGGCTTTTCCGGGTACAGGGCGCAAATTGGATCGAGGTCGATTTTTCCGACTGGCACAAAAATACGGCGGGTGCGGAGCTGTTCGACGAGCTCAAAAGGGCTGTTTTCAGCTGCCGCAGGGTCCGCTTTTCGTATTTTGCGGGCGAAGGCGGCGGCACTGTCCGCACGGTGGAACCGGTCAAGCTGATTTTCAAGAGCAAGGATTGGTATTTGTACGGCTTCTGCCTTTTGCGAAACGACTACCGCTTTTTCAAGCTGACCCGCATCAAGGATTTGATGCTTCTGCCGGAGACCTTCCTGCGCAGGAAGGCGGATGTCCCGGAGCTAAAACCGACGATACAGCAGGAGCGGCTGATCTCGGTAAGGCTGAAGTTCTCCCCGGCGGCTGCCTTCCGCGTCTATGACGAATTTACCGATACCGTGGAGAAGGATGCGCAGGGAAGCCTGTATGTGACCGTCGATATGCCAGAAAGAACGCTGTATAGCTACATTTTGTCCTATGGCGACGCAGTTGAAATCCTGGAGCCCGACGAATTGCGGCGCAGCATGAAAGAAAAGCTGACCCGCATGGCAGAAAAATATAAAACATGACAGGGGGTGTCATGCTTTCTGCGGTATTCTGAAAAGCGCAAGGAGGCGCTTTTTATGAAATACGAATGGAGAAGGCAGGAAAAGCAGCTTTACGGTGCAAAAACAACCCCGGTCTTGGTGACGGTTCCGACACAAAGCTGCATCATGATAAACGGTGAAGGAAACCCGAATGACACGGATTTTTCAAACCGCGTATCGGCATTGTATTCCGTGGCCTATGCGGTCAAAATGGCTTACAAAAAGACTGCAAAGGGCGAGTATGACGACTTTGCCGTGTACCCACTGGAGGGCATCTGGCAGCAAATTGAGAACTGCGAGCTCATCAAGGAAAAGCTGCGCTACACTCTCGTGATCCGCCAGCCGGATTTTGTCGGAGAGGACGGCGTGTGCGCTGCGCTGGAACGTACAAAACACCGAAAACCAAACCCGCTCTTGGAAGAAGTCCGCTTCGGCACCTTGCCGGGCGAAACCTGTGTGCAGCTTTTGCATGTCGGCGCGTATGACGATGAGCCGGTTTCTTTCGCAAAAATGGACGAATTTGTACACGCCCACAGCCTGACGCGCACGGAGAAAGGTCACCGGGAAATCTACCTGAGCAATGCCACCCGCACAGAAAAAAACAGGCTCAAAACCATTTTGCGCTATAGGGTAAAATAATTTTCCCGGCGGGGGTGGTGAGCCTGCCGATTTACAGTTGACGAACCACGGATTTTCTTTTATAATAATCTATTAGGCGGTGCAGGGAAAAAGCCCCCTGTGCCGCCTTTTTCGATGAAATATTTTTAAAACGGAGATAGAAAGCTATGCCTTACCGCCTTATTAAACAGGAAGGGGCTGCCCGCCGCGGCGAATTTACCACGGTGCACGGCACGGTCCAGACCCCTGCGTTCCAGAATGTCGCCACGGCTGCCGCCATCAAGGGCGGTCTGTCGGCGCTGGACCTCAAGGACATCCGCGCACAGGTCATGCTGTGCAACACCTATCATCTGCACCTGCGCCCGGGCGACAAACTCGTGGCTGAGATGGGCGGTCTGCATAAGTTTACCAAGTGGGACGGCCCCATCCTGACCGACAGCGGCGGCTTTCAGGTGTTCAGTCTGGCCAAGCTGCGCCATATTACGGAGGAGGGCGTGACCTTCAACTCCCACCTCGACGGCCACCGTATCTTTATGGGACCGGAGCAGAGCATGCAGATTCAGGCAAACCTTGGCTCTACGATTGCCATGGCCTTTGACGAGTGCGTCGAAAACCCGGCTACCTACGAGTACGCCAAGAACAGCTGCGCCCGCACGGCCCGTTGGCTGCTGCGCTGTAAGGACGAGATGAACCGCCTGAAGCATGAGGAAAAGGCCGTCAATCCCGACCAGCTGCTGTTTGGCATCAACCAAGGCTGCACGTTCGCCGACCTGCGCGTTGAGCACATGAAGCAGATCGCCGAGTATGATCTGGATGGCTACGCCATCGGCGGTTTGGCCGTCGGTGAGCCCGCCGAGGTCATGTATGACATCATCTCTGCCGTAGAGCCGTTTGCGCCGAAAAACAAAATCCGTTATCTGATGGGCGTCGGCACGCCGGGCAACATCATTGAGGGAGTCTACCGCGGCGTTGATCTGTTCGACTGCGTCATGCCCAGCCGCAACGCGCGTCACGGGCATCTGTTCACCTGGGATGGCATCATCAATATCAAGAACCTGAAATACGAGCGCGACGAGTCGCCCATCGACCCGCACTGTGACTGCCCGGTCTGCCGCAATTTCTCCCGCGCGTATATCCGCCATTTGCAGAAAGCGGACGAGCTGCTGGGCATGCGCCTGGCTGTCATGCACAACCTGTACTTCTACAATCACCTGATGGAGCGCATCCGCGAGGCACTGGACAACGGCACCTTCCAGCAGTTCCACGACACCTATGTGCATAAACTTGATACCCGCATCTGATTTTTCCGGCAAAATGCTTGCACAATGCGCATTTATCCGATATAATAGAAGAAATCGTTATTTTTAAGGAGTATACTTGCTATGATCCAGTTTCTGAATGCCGCCACCGGCACGGCTACCACGGCTGAAATGCTGCTGAGCTTCCTGCCGATGATCCTTATCATCGTGTTCATGATCGTCCTGATCTACCTGCCGCAGAAGCGCCAGGACAAGAAGGATGCTGCCATGCGCAGCTCCATCGAGATCGGCGACAAAGTCACCACCATCGGCGGTATCGTCGGCATCGTCTGCGCCATTGCGGACAAGGATGACACCCTCGTCATCGAGACCGGCAGTGACCGCACGAAGATTCGCTTCCGCCGCTCCGCAATCTCCTCTGTGGAGAAGCTGGACACCGGTAAGGACAGCAAGTCCACCCCCGTCAAGAAGTAATTGACATAAAACCCACGCCCCCTTGCATAGTGTTGACTGTGCAAGGGGGCGTTTTGTTATGGCTAAAAATCTTCGCAAACCAAAAACCGGTGTTAAAAATCCGGCCGCGGCGGCGCTGCTGTTGTCCTTTGGCTGCGGTGTGGGCATGTGCATATTGCTGCTGGCGCTGGCGGCGTTTCTGCTGACGCATACAGGGCTGCCATTGTCCGCAGTGCGGCCTATGGCCTGTATGGCGGCGGCAGTGGGGGCGGCTGTGTCCGCTGCCGTGCTGGCCCGCAGACTGCGGAAAAGGCTGCTGCTGTGCGGGCTGGGCTGCGGGGCGTTTTACGCGGTCTGTCTGCTGGCGGCAACGCTGCTGGCAAACGGCAGACTGGATTGGCAGGGAAGCAACGCCATGCTGCCGCTGGCACTGCTGCTAGGGGGCCTGTTGGGCGGTGCACTGACGGCCCTGCGGGCGGGCCGCTGATGCGGGCGGCACAGACGGCGCTGCGCCGCCCG
>ERZ825670.2341-NODE-2341-length-18129-cov-29.702833_pt1 | contig 18129 bp, 17 predicted proteins | sample MGYA00519929_ERZ825670 | MGnify/ENA primary metagenome ERZ825670 (study PRJEB31778, sample SAMEA3449207) | human gut metagenome | biome: human gut; feature: human-associated habitat; material: faeces | place: United Kingdom | collected 2010/2012 ...
AATGCATGATAAAAAGAAGTAATTAAGCTATATAAATTGCCCCCCCCATGTTAACTAATTGTAAACTTAACATTCTGGTTGACATATACATAGTTAATCACCTCTATCTTTATCTTTAAATAAATGATAACATATTTTTAATTATTTTACAACAATATTTATTAATTTCTTAGGTACAGTTATTACTTTTACTATCTCCCTATCCTTAGTAAATTCTTTTACATTATCAATAGCAAATGCCTTACTTTCCATATCTTCTTTAGAAATAGAACTGTCAATATTCATCTTTCCTCTTACTTTACCATTTACTTGAACAACAATAGTTACTGTATCATCTTTTAGTTTAGCATCATCATAGCATGGCCAAGTCTCATAAGCGATAGTAGTATTGTGTCCTAACTTTTCCCATAACTCTTCTGTCATATGTGGTGCAACAGGATTTAGTAATTTAACAAATCCTTCGGCATATTCTAAAGGGAATACATCCTCCTTATAAACAGCATTGATAAAAATCATCATCTGACTAATAGCAGTATTAAAGTTTAAACTTTCAAAGTCTAAAGTTACTTTCTTAACTGTTTGATGATAAATTTTCTCTAGATTTTTATTTTCCTTATCTACTAATTTATCACTTTCATATAAGCGATATACTCTATCTAAGAACTTTTGAGCTCCTTCTACTCCATTATTATTCCATGGTTTAGAAGCTTCTAGTGGTCCCATAAACATTTCATATAAACGAAGAGTATCTGCTCCATAGTTTTTAACTATATCTAGGGGATCTATTGCATACTCTGGATACCTTTTACCCATCTTTATACCATTACTACCTAAAAGCATTCCTTGATGAACTAACTTTTTAAATGGTTCTTTAACAGGTGATAATCCTTTATCATATAGATAATGATTCCAAATACGAGAATATATTAAGTGTCCTACAGCATGTTCTGGTCCACCAATATATAAATCTACTGGCATCCAGTGTTTTAATAATTCTTTATTTGCTAACTCTTTATTGTTATGTGGATCAATATATCTTAAATAATACCAACTAGATCCAGCTGATCCTGGCATAGTAGATGTTTCTCTTACACCAGTTAATCCCTTATGATTATATTTTTTCCATTCAGTAGCATTTTCAAGTGGTGCTTTACCATTCTTTCCTTTATAGTCTTCTAACTCTGGTAAGATTAAAGGTAATTCATCATCATCTAAGATATGAATCTCATCATTTTCTAAATAAACAACTGGTACTGGTTCTCCCCAATATCTTTGTCTTGCAAATATCCATTCACGAAGACGATAATTAATTTTCTTAGTACCACAATTATTTTCTTCTAAGTAATCTATTACCTTATTAATGGCTTCTTCTTTATTTAGATTATCTAGGAAAGATGAATTGATATGTATTCCATCATTTGTCATAGCTGTTGGTTTTAAGACGTAATCAAAAGTTTTCTTATGAAGTTCATCAGTTATTTCTTTTTCTACTATTTCTTTACTTACCCATTCAACATCAAACACTTCATCATCATCTAGGTTTTGTTCTTCTAAAGAATCACTATTTAATTCAAATAATAATGGTGTTGCTTCAATTTCAAAGTAAGTATCCTTATTATAAGCATAGTAGTGATGATTAATCTTGAATCCTTCTTCTTTAAGTGTTACATCTTTATATCCAGTTTCTTCTTTTATTTCTCTAATAGCACAAGAAAGTGCTGTTTCACCATCTTTAATAGTACCTCCAACAAATAACCTTCCGCCATTATCATGCCAGTTAATTGTTAAGTATTTATCTGTTTTTTTATTATAAACTACAGCTACTATTGACTTTTTCTTTTTTTCATTATCATGTTTTATACCTGTTACTTCTTCTAATACTTGAACAATAGGAATATTAAATTTCTTAGCAAATTCATAATCTCTATCATCATGGGCAGGAACTGCCATAATAGCTCCTGTTCCGTAACTTGCTAAAACATAGTCTGATATATAGATTGGTATTTCTTTATTATTTATAGGGTTAATTGCATATCTACCAATAAATACTCCTGTTTTTTCTTTATTAAGTTCTGTTCGCTCTAAGTCACTCTTAGTAGCACAAACCTTTTTATACTCTTTTACTTCTTCTAACTTATCAGGAGTAGTTATTATATCTACTAATTCATGTTCTGGTGACATTACACAATAAGTTGCCCCAAACAACGTATCTGCTCTTGTAGTAAAAACTGTAAAATCTTTATCTGTATCTTTAATTTTAAACTTAACATGAGCTCCTACTGATTTACCAATCCAGTTTCTTTCCATTTCTTTAGTTGATTCTGGCCAGTCTACTTCATCAAGTCCTGCTAATAATTTTTCGGCAAAAGCAGTCTGATCTATTACCCACTGTTTCATATTTCGTCTAACAACTGGATATCCTCCTCGTTCACTCTTACCATCAATTACTTCATCATTAGATAAAACTGTTCCTAACTCTTCACACCAGTTAACTGGCATATCAATTCTTTTAGCATAACCATCTAAATATAATTGTTTAAAAATCCATTGTGTCCACTTATAAAAATCTGGATCACTTGTCTTAATCATCTTAGACCAATCATAATCAAATCCTAGCATATATAATTGTTTTGTAAATGTATTAATATTTTTCTCTGTAAAGCCATTAGGATTATTACCAGTCTTAACCGCATACTGTTCTGCTGGTAGGCCAAAAGAATCATATCCCATCGGATGAAGAACATTATATCCTTGCATTCTCTTCATTCTAGATACTATATCTGTGGCAGTATATCCTTCAACATGACCAGCATGAAGTCCAACCCCAGAAGGATAAGGAAACATATCTAAAACATAATACTTTGGTTTAGAAAAATCCCAGACATCAGTTTTAAATGTGTTATTATCCTTCCAGTACTTATTCCATTTTTCTTCTATTTTACTAAAATTGTACATAATCTACCTCTTTTCCTATGAGTTTCAAATAACAAACTTAGTATAACATCTTCTAATCTAATTGTAAATTTATTCAAAAGAAAAAAGTGACTAAGTCACTATTTAGCTTCAATTATTAACTTAATAGCAGTTCGCTCTTCCCCTTCTATTGATATATCAGCAAAAGCGGGAATACAAACTATGTTTTTACCAGAAGGAGCTAAAAATCCTCTTGCTATAGCTATTGCTTTAACAGCCTGATTAAGTGCTCCAGCTCCAACTGCTTGAATTTCAACTTTACCGCTTGATCTAAAGGCATTAGCTAGTGCTCCTGCTACTGAATTAGGGTTAGACTTTGATGAAACTTTAAGTGTTTCCATAATTTTATCATCCTTTCTTTATCTAACTAATTCTATGTATTTAGTTAAATAGAAAGAACTAAAAATTATTTCTTATTTTCCCTCCAATTCATTTTCTATATATTCTTTACTCTTTTGTTCTAAAGGATAAAAATCACAATATCTATTTTTCACGTTTTCTGGCAAGTGATTTTTATTATATGCCACTCTATTGTCATACTTTCTTAGGAAATTTATATAGTTTTCATCAAAATAGTATATTTTTAGTGTTTTTGACATATCCGTACCTCCTAAAACAAAAGCTAGGTAGTTAACCTAGCCGACTTTTTTAATTCCCTACTAAGGCAAGAGTATTCCAACTTTTTTGAAACACTAATACTAATGTTTCTTTAATATTAAATGAGCTATCTCTCACTTAATATATTCATGATATAGCATAGAAGTCACATTATAGTCAATCAATTTGTAGATTAACAAAAGAAATCTTTTAAAATAAGCTTTCTATTTCTTCTGGTTGACTTTGACTAGCTGTAGGCTGTGTAGGTTGTACTGCTACTTTTGGTTCTACTACAGGATTTGCATTAACATGAGTAGTTGGTACAGAACTGCTTGCAAAAATATCATTAGATACTTGTTGGGTTACACTTGGTGTAACTGGTACGGCAGGTATCTCTACTGTAGGAATATCTACTTTCACTTCTTTAGTAGCTACTGGTCTTGGTGGAACAATTGGTACTGACTGTGTATTTTCAAGTGGATTAGCTCCTCCATAAATTGGTCTATGTTCTTCTTCATGAGAAACAGTAGGAACTACTGGACTAACACCTCCATAAATTGGTCTTGGCATATCAAAACTAGGTGTTTGCATAACTTCTTTTTTCTCTTCTTTAACAGTTATTTCAGGTGTTACTGGCTGATTAACTATTGGTGTTTGCTCTATTGTAGGAACTACTGGTGTTTGCACAACCTGAGTTTGAGTAGATACAACAGGTGGTACTACCGTATTAACATTTTCTGTAACAGTAGGATTAACTACTGGAATACTTTGTCCTACTGGATTTGAAACCTGACTATTAAAAGTAGGCTGTGGAGTAACATCTTGAGGAAGAGTTGCTGTAAATACAGCAGGCTCTATTTCTTGAGTAACAGGCTTTTCAGCCATAGAACTAACAGGACTAGGCATTACAGGTTCATTTGTAATAACTGGTTGTGGACTTGGTTGAACTTGAGGCGTTACTGCTTGTTCATTAGTAGCAACTGTACTTTGTCCTACTATAGGTGTAGCAGCAACAGCTGCTTCTTGTTTGCTAGCATCCTGTGCTTCTACTACTTCTTTCTTTGTCTTTGTTTTTTTATTACCAGTTACAATAAAGATAATCAAAGCAATTATTAGAAATAAAACTCCACCAGTAATAAGCATTCCCGGTATAGTCATAAACCAATCTAAACTAAATGTTGCTAATATCATAACTTATCCATCTCCCTTAATCTTATATATTAAATGATAGCAAAATTTTTTTAATATTGCAACCGATTTTATTACTTTTATTTTTTTAATAGTTGCTTAACGTTAAATTTACTAAAATATCCTTTAGAAGGAATATTTTCAAAAACTAATTTTTCTTTGGTTACTGGATGGTAGAAAGCCAAGTGATAAGCATATAGTGCTAATGAATATTTACCTTTCTTACCATACCTACTATCTCCTAATAAATAATGACCTCTTTCAGAAAACTGTACCCTTATTTGGTGATGTCTTCCAGTTAATAAATTAATCTTAACTAAGGAGTTATTATTAATAACATCTAAAGTTTCAAATGATAAAGTAGCATCCTTTCCTTTTTTATCTATTTTACTTTGGTATTCTTCTCTTAATATTTTATCTTTATAAGTATCACTTTCTACTATTCCTTTAACAACTGCTAAATAATATTTTTCAAACTTATGAAGTCTTATTTGTTCTGATAATCTACTTGCTGCTTTACTAGTCTTTGCAAAAACCATCACTCCCCCTACTTCTTTATCAAGACGATGTACTAATCCTAAATAGACATTACCTGGTTTATTATATTTTTCTTTTAGGTACTTTTTAAGTAATGTTAACATATCTGGAGTATTACTTCCATCACTCTGACTTAAAATAAATGGTTCTTTTAATGCAACTAGCAAGTGATTATCTTCATAAAGTATTGTCACTATTCATCACTCCATCTACCATAAATTCCACATGGTAAGACTAAGTTATTTTCTTTAATTGGTAAACCTATCTCACCACAATCTATTTTACCGGTATAGTCTTTAAATACTATTTTTAGTATATTATCAAGTACCATAGGAGAAAGACCTGCTGTATAAGAGTTTATCAAAAAGAATAATGGTTTATCACTTAACAGTTCCATACATAGATTTATTAATGGGTATAAATCTGTTTCTATATTCCAAACTTCTTTATTAGCACCTCTTCCATAACTAGGTGGATCCATGATAATAACATCATATTTGTGACCTCTTCTAATTTCTCTTTTAACAAACTTTACAACATCATCTACAAAGTAGTGAATATTACTATTCTCTAAGTTATTTCTTTTGACATTTTCTTTACACCAATCAACCATACCCCTAGAAGAATCTACATGAACAACACTAGCACCAGCACTAAGACAAGCAACAGTAGCAGCACCAGTATAAGCAAAAAGATTAAGTACTTTTATATCTCTATTAGCCTTTTTTATTTTATCAATCATATAACTCCAGTTAGAAGCCTGTTCTGGAAATAGTCCCGTATGTTTAAATCCCATCTGTTTTATTTCAAATACTAAATCATGATAATTAATAGAAAAATGTTCTTTAGTAGGTCTTAAATTTTCCCAGTACCCACCACCTGTTTTACTTCTATTATAGATAGCATCAATCTTTCCTTTATATTTTTCACGTAAATTACCATTATCCCAAATAATTTGTGGGTCAGGTCTTAAAAAGTAGTATTTACCCCATCTTTCATATTTCTCTCCATTAGAGGCATCTATTATTTCATAATCTTTAAAATCTCTTACTATTAGCATATTATCACTCTTTCTAATTATTATCTTATTATTACTAATAAGACAAAAAAATTATGTAAATCTATCTATAGCATTTACACCAATTTTATTGTGTCCCAAGAGCCAATCACTCTGCTCTTGGGACATTTATATCATTTTATTTGTTTTTCATCTTTATTTTCATACAATTTTTTTCGTCCGCTCCGACTGGACATTGCCCATAAGAATTGGGTCTACTACCTCCCTTTTCTATTCCAATATGTATGGTGATTCTTTCGTTCCTGATCCTGATATCACCTTAATTGTGGATTTTAGATGTACGACTGGACGGACCGCATCAACACTAGTAGCATAAGTGCTGTAGACACAGCCAGTAAAATAGGCAATGAAAACAGCATAATAACGATTGGCAGAGCTCATTGTCCATTGTCCAGTGGATGTATTTAAAAGCCAGTCATTATTTTTACAATCACTATAGCTACTACTATGCCAATTGTATAATTCTTTTGACATACAGCTTGCTCTATTGGTACTACTTCCTCCACTTGTGGCATATCCATAGTCACTTGGGTACATTAATCCTACTTTTCCGGTCCAACTTGTACTTCTTCCACTATATACACTTGTTCCTCTTTCTCTTGTGTAAAACATTGGTGCTGTTACATCGTCTTCTGTGCTACTTCCTCCTAGGTACCACTTGGCATCTCCTATCATTGATTTTGCTGAGTCTCTTAGACCTGTAGAAGTAAAATCACATGATGTAGTGGAGTTATTTTGTCCTTTATAACAAGTTCCACTCTTTCTATTCCAGTATAAGCTTCCTCCGTTAGTTTCACTTTCATGTCCTGGATTTAGTAAATAATTTAATCTTGCATCTGACCAATTATTTTTTCCAGAATTATCTTCTGCTCCGGTTGATGTATCTTTATTATCCCACGAATAACTTCCTATTGATTCATTTCTTATTATCTTTAGTCTTTTTTCTACTTTTCCTGTTCCGTCATCTGTATCAAAGACTCCTATTATTCGCCATAACTCATAATTAAATTTTACATAGTTATTAGGATCTGCTCCTATATAGCGATAATCTGTTAAAGCTGTTGTTTGCTCTGTTGCTTCATGAGTAAATGTCCACATCTCTTTCTTTTGAGCATCTGTCGCTGTGTTATAATCTAGACTTTCTGCATTTGCTTTATCCATTATTAGTTTAGTAGCTAAAACTGGATTTGGCATCTTATCTCCTGTTTTACCATAAGCATTTATCTTTATACTAAATGCTAAGTTTCCTCCATCCCCTTGTGGGTTATAACTTTCATCTACATACATTCTAAGACGGTATTTTGTAGAGAAGCTTGTAGATGTTGTTCCTTTAGCTAGACTCATCATATTAGTAGGTCTTCCTGTATATGTATTTTCTGTTGATTCAGTTGTATATACAGTTGGTGCCATTACCTCAGTTTCATTATTATTTTCATCTAGACTAGTTAAATATAATTTTATATATTTACCATCTATCTTTCTAGATGCTGTTGTTACATCTTCTGCTGCTATCTCCCAGTTGATGTTTTCTGATCCTTTAATTGTACCTGATAAGGTAAAATCAAAGTATTCTCCAGCTGTTAATCTTACTTTTCCGGTGGCATCAGTAGTTGGTAAGGCTCCTGTCATACTGATAGTATTAGTAGATTCTTCATACTCCATCGTTATGGCTCCAGTTGTAATAGTATTTTCCTTCTTACCTGTTCCAGTAAACTTAAAAGCTGCATAACTGATTCCTACTATCATTAGAACTAGTACTAAGACAAGTCCTATTGATAATAGTAATTTCTTCTTATCTTTCATCTTTCTACTCTCCTTATATTACCTATAATATCAAATGCTAATTTATTTTACAATATCCTCTCTAATATTTCATTTAAAACATAACGATACTTTTTATTAACATATAAATACTTATCATTTTCTATTAAGATATTACTATCTAATAAATCTTTATAATTATATACTTTATCTATAGTAGTATTATATCTATTAATAAATCTTTCTTTTGATATACCCTTTTCTAATCTTAGTCCAAGTATTATTTCATAATCCATCTTATCTTTTAAAGATAACTCCTCTATTTCTATTCCTTTTATCCCCTTTAAATAATTAGTAATACTTCTAGTATTAGTCTTTCTTATATTATTATAATAACTAGCTGCAGATAGACCAAATCCATAGTATTCATCATTATTCCAGTAAACTAGATTATGCCTTGATAAATAACCATCTTTAGCATAATTAGATATTTCATAATGATGATAGTTATTATCTTCTAACTTTTTTTCTATATATTTATATAATATTTGATCATTATCATCATCTAATCTTTGATAATTATTTATCTTTAATATAGTATTATCTTCAATGATAAGTGAATAAATGGAAATATGGGGAACTTCTAATTTTAATAGATATTCTAAATCTTTATCTAATATTTCTATAGATTCATTTTTAAAGCCATACATTAAATCTAGATTAATATTAGTAATACCATTATCCTTTAGTAACTTAATAGTATTTTCTAATTCTTTATATGATAGTTTTCTATTTATTAATTTTTGATAACTACTATTAAATGTTTCTACCCCAATACTTACTCTTGTTACACCATTTTCTTTTAATAATTTTATTTTATTTATATCTAAACTGTCCGTATTTGCTTCTATTGTAAATTCATAATTATTATTTAATTTAATTTTCTTTATAATAGAAAATAAAAAAGAAAGTTCATCATACGATAAACTAGTAGGTGTTCCTCCTCCTATATATATCGTTGATATTTCTTCCCCTTTATAATTAGCTATTATTTCTTTTTCAAGTTCTTTTAAATATAAATTAACTAGTTTCTTGTTATAAAATAATTTACAAAAATCACAATAAGAACAAATAGTTTGACAAAACGGTATATGAATATAAATTGCTTTTATTTGTTCCATTTCTACTCCTATGTTTTATTTATTTGACAAGTATAATTGTTATTAATTAAAAATTCTTGTTCAGTTGCAATATTTTTGGCATATAAGCCAATAACTGGATCGGTTGAGTTAGTTGTTAAAACATCTTTTGTTATTTCAAATTTATTTTCATTAGTTGTGGTAGTTGCTGTAATATTAGAATTACTTTTTAAGTTAGCTATTTCCGTTTCATATTGATTATTTTGATTAGTTTCATCAACTTCACCTGTTCTAGTATAGCGAATAATTACCTTTTCTAGGGTCTGATCACTATAAGTACTGAATGTTTGAACATTATAAGATACTGTTCCAATTGATTCTACTTTTGTGCAGTGTAAGACCGTTTTAGAAAGATTATTTTGATTATTATTAGTTGCTGGTTGCTTTGTATTGCTAAAAACAATTCTAAATATTGGTGGAATAGCTATTAAAATAACTAGAAAGAAAATGGCTATATAAGTAAGAGCAATTTTTAAACTATTATTTTTATTCTCCATAATTAATTCCTTCTTTCTTATCTAACTCATGAGTCTCCCTATATTTTATAGTTTGTAAAAGTTTAGAAACAAATAGTATTAGTATTGAAAATGGAATAAGTGGAAAAAGAAATAATGCATAGTAGATAATTTTATTAGTTTCCACCAATCCATACTTTCTTAAAGTAGCATTAAAAGCGATACAAAAACCAGTAGCAAGTCCCGTTATAATGGCTGCAAAAATTATACCTAAAATATTTGACCAATAATTAATTACATAGATGGTATATTCTGGTCGTTCTTTTTTGTTTTTAGCTTTAAAAATAATAGTAAATATTGTAAATAAAACAATGGTAATTAGTAATGGTAAAATTACTAAGAAGAAAATTTTTCGTAAATTAACGAGAGAAATCATAATTTTCATATTAAATACCCCTTCCCTATGATGCTAGTTTAACATACTTTTTTTATTAAGACAATTATCTTGTTCTAATTTTAACAATTCTTCTTTTATCTTAACACCTGCTTGATAGTTATAAAGACTTTTGTTTTTACCAAGTACTCTATGACAAGGTATTAGGATTAGATAGGGATTATTTTGAATAATTTTGGCTATTTCTTTTACATCATTGACATTACCTAATTCTTTAGCTAGTGTAAAGTAAGTGGTAGTTCCACCATAAGGGATAGTAATAATTTTAGTAAATATCTTTTCTTCTAAAGAAGAAAGACTTAAAGGAAAAGTTGAAAAGGTAGTTCTTTTCTTTTGAAAGTATTCAACTAACTCTTGTTTAAGGGCTTTTGTTAAGTAGTTTTCATTATCAGGTGGACAATCACTTACAAAGTGAATCCCTAAGATTTTTTCATCATTAGCAGTTATAAAAAGAGTACCTATTTCTGTTTTTAAAGATGAGTTATAAACTATACTTCTCACACATTATCACTCTTTTCAATAGCTAAAAGAGCAAGCTTATAAGCGGTATCTTTATCTTTAGCCGTAGTTAAGAATCTATTAACATGACAGAATAAACTACCGGTAATACCTGTTTCTTTTTCAAGTTCAATACCACTCTTACCAGCCCATTCTTTAGGAAATAATAATCTATCTGTTCTATTTGTTATATCAGTAGGAACTGTATTTATAGCATAGCCTCCTCTATTTGAAGGAAACATTACAAATAAGATATCATTCGCTTCACTAGTATTTAATAATACTTCTTCATAAGGAAGATATTCATCAAAGGAGAGAATTGGACCAGTTTGTTTTTTTATTTCTTCTAAGACTTTAACTTTAGCTTTTTCTTTACCAATTATTCTCTCTATTTCTAAAGATAATATTATTCTAGCAACATCAACTGCTTTTAAGAATTGTTCATTTTCATCTTGTCCACTTTTATATGATGGATTAAATAGTTTTATTAAATCAGAGGTTGTTTTTACTTTATATGGAGCATCAATTGATGGGAAAACACCATTATCAATAGCATCTATTCCAATGATAAAATCTTGTTCTATCGCTTTTTTTACAGTATCTATATCTTCTACTCCAAGACTTTCTAATAAATCTTTTGCATAATAGTCAAATAAAAGTCCAAAAGAAGCATACTTAATCCCATTTTCTCTAACTTTTGCATCTTCTTGATGATGATCAAACTTACCATAACCGATATCATAGATAATAACATCTCTTTCTCTATCTTCTTTAGTAATTTCCCCTACTCTTGCTAGTTTTACATTAAACAAAAAAGATAAGAAAGCGGTAGAGAAAACTTCATCAGCATGCATAGTTCCTCTATGGGTTAGAAATGTAGCTTTATCTTTTTCTGTTAGTTCTACTTTATTAAAGTTTATCATTTTATCTGTTCCTTTACCTTTCTAACTCCGCGTTCTATATCTTTTTTGAAGAAGCGATAACTACTTGATATTAATATATAAATAGGAAGAGCGATTATTATACCAAGCATACCACCAAGCGTTCCTCCTACTGATACTACCATGATAGTTACTAACGGATTAATATTATTAGTCTTACCATATACTTTAGGAGAGATTAAATAACCATCTAATTGTGGGAAAATTAAACAAACGATTAAGGTAGCAAAGAAGACTTTACTACTAATAGCAGAGGCAGTTATTAAGGCCAAGATGTTAGTAATTAATCCACCAAAGTATGGAATAACAGTAGTAAGACAAGCTAGAATACCAAATAATAACCAGTTAGGGTGTCCTGCAATAAGGAAGACGATAGAGTATTCAAAAAACTGAATCACCATAAACAACCCTAAACCTTTTAGATAGTTACTTATTTCTATATCAAGAGCTTTTACATAAGCATAACTTCTATTTTCTAAACTCTTTAAAAATCTTTTAACTGCTCCTCTTATTTTATCCATATAAGCTAGGAAATAAATAGTAACTACTAAGACAATAACTGATTGACCTAAGATAGATACTGTTTTACCTACTACATCAATAGTACCTTTTTGTAAGATATTACCTAAACTACCAATTATTTGATTAAGTGATGTTGATAATGTATTTTCAAAACTAGATAAGTTTAAGTTAAATTTTCTAGATACTTCATCTACTACTGTTCCAAAACTAGAAGCAAAAGATATTAACTGTTGATAAACTAAGGGTAAGGTTATAGCTATTAAGCCAAAAATAATTAATAAAGAGATAATAACTAAGAAAGTAATAGCAATACTTTTCCTTACTCCTTTTTCTTCTAATTTTTTTTCTAATGGATATAAAGCATAAGCAATAGCAAAAGCAATTATAAAGGGAAAACAAACACTTACTACTTTACTAATTATTTGAAACCAAGTACCAATATTAGTTACACAAATATATAAAAGTCCCATTAAGATTAAGAAATTTAATAATTTATAATTAATTTTATTCTTATACATATAATCACCTTTCTAATAAAATTGTAGTAGGTCCCATATTAACTAGACCTATTTCCATATCTTCGCCAAACACACCTGTCTCTACTGATACTTTTTCTCTTAGTTTTTTATTAAAGCAGTCATATAGTAGTTTAGCTTTCGCTCCATTCATCGCTTTGATATAACTAGGTCTATTACCTTTTTTAGTATCAGCATATAAGGTAAACTGAGATATTGATAAGACTTTTTCTTCTACATCTAGAATAGAAAGATTCATAATCCCATCTTTATCAGGGAAGATTCTTAAGTTACAAATCTTATTAACCATCCAGTCAATAGTCTCTTTACTATCTCCATCAGTAAAACCGACTAATAAGACTAATCCTTTATCAATACTTCCTACTCTTTTCCCATCAACATCACAAAATCCATTCTTACATCTTTGAATTAATACTCTCATCTACTGCATTAACCTTTCTATATTATTAATATATGGTTTCTTATTAAGTTCTACTAGTACTTTCTCTAAGTGCTCTAGGTTCTTTACAAAGCAAGCCATTTCATAAACAGTATTACTACCTCTATCAATTATCTTAACACCATTTATATTAGCATCTATTTTACTAGTAGTAGCAATTATATCTGCTAGATTATTATCACTGGTATTACTATAGATAACAAGGTCTACTGAATACTTACTAGCAGGATTATTACTCCAACTAACAGATACTAATCTATCATCCATTCTTAAAAGATTAGGACAAGTAGCTCTATGAATACTTATACCATTTCCTTTAGTAATATAACCTACAATAGAGTCTCCATAAACTGGATCACAACAAGAAGCTAAACTTACTTTAATATTATCTATTCCTGCTACTATTATATCTGATGATGTCTCTTTATCTATTTTCTTTACTTTAACTTCTTCTTTCTCTTTTTCTTCTTCCTCTTCTTTAAATATAATTCTAATTACTGTGGTTGGACTATACTTACCATTACCAATTTCTAAGTATAATTCTTCTAAGTTACCTACTTTTAATGTTTCTAAGACTGTATTAATATTCTCATCTTTCATAAATTCTTGAATACTATACTTTTTCTTTCTTAATTCTTTTTCTAGGGAATACTTACCACGTTCCACAAATAATTCTTTCTCACTCTTAGTAAAGTATGATCTAATTTTATTTCTAGCTTGGGTACTTTTTACTATTTTTAACCATTCTTTAGAAGGATGTGCACTTTTATTAGTATTAATCTTTACAATATCATTATTCTTTAATTGATAGTCAAGTGGTACTATTTGTCCATTAACTATCGCTCCTACTGTTGTCTCTCCTACTTTAGAGTGTACTTTATAGGCAAAGTCTAGTGGGGTTGCTCCTTTAGGTAGTTCCATTACATCTCCTTTAGGAGTAAAAACATAGATGTTGTTATTTAACACTTCATCTTTAACACTATTAACAAAGTCTTCACTAGTCATTTTATCTTGAGAAAGTTCAATAATTGTCTTAAAGAATTGTAATTTCTGTTCCGTTGTATTTTGCATTAGTTTAGAAGCATCTTTATGTTCTTTATAAGCCCAGTGGGAAGCGATACCGTTTTCTGCTACTTCATCCATTTGATAAGTTCTAATTTGAATTTCAAATAAATAACCATCTATACCAAAAACGGTAGTATGTAGTGATTGATACATATTAGGTTTTGGCATAGCGATATAGTCTTTAAATCTCTTAGGCAAAGGACGAAACTTTGAATGAATTATACCAAGTGATAAGTAACAATCTTGCTCTGTATCAACTAAAATACGAAGAGCTAGTAAATCATAGATATCACTAAATTTCTTACCTTTATCTAGTTTATTATAAATACTATAGATACTTTTCGCTCTTCCTTTTATTTCATGAGGAATATGATGCTCATTAAGCAAGTTAGTAACTTCACTCATCATAAGACCAACTGTTCGATCACGTTCTACTTTTGTTTTATTTAATTTTTCTGCAATATCATAGAAAACCACTGGTTTTAAATAACGAAGTGATAAGTCTTCTAGTTCTGACTTTATCTTATGTATTCCTAAGTGATGAGCTAAAGGAGCAAATATTTCTAGTGTTTCTTTAGCTTTCTTCTTTTGTTTTTCTTCTGGTATAGCCCAAAGAGTTCGCATATTATGAAGACGATCTGCTAGTTTTATAATAATTACTCTAACGTCTTCACTCATTCCTACTATTATCTTTTTATAGTAGTTAGTTAAATACTCATTATCAGTTGAGAAATGAATACGACCTAGTTTCGTAACACCATCTACTAGTTTTCTAACAACTGGTCCAAACATTTCTTCAACTTCATCTAGAGTTGCATCAGTATCTTCTACTACATCATGCAAAAGAGCAGCTATTATACTATCACTATCAGCATAAACACTAGTTAGAATAATAGCAACATTTAAAGGGTGAATAATATAAGGCTCTCCACTCTTACGATATTGTCCATCATGTTTCTTTAAGGCATACTGATAAGCTTCCATTATCTTATCTTTACCTTCCTTCATATAGTCTAGTTTTTCTAAAAGATCATCTATTTTAACCATATCTTTCTTATGAGCCATAATATTACCTCCCTTTATTTTATTTATTAATCATTTATTCCTGTTATAGTCTTTTCTGTTTTCTCACTATATACTTTTTTCTTTTTACCATAACCAAGTTTGGCAAACTTAGTCCATAATAATGGAGCAATAAATAGTGATGAATAAGTACCAGCAATAAGTCCTACTGTCATAGCAAGATTAAATGATAATACTTCTCTACTACCAAGAATAATTAGTGCAATAACTGGTATGATAGTAGTAAGTGATGTATAAATAGATCTTAAAGCTGTTTGTTTCATACTGATATTTGCTACATCAGTAATTTCCTTATCAGTTAATTTACTTATATTTTTACCATTAAGGTTTTCTCTTATACGGTCAAATACAACAATTGTATTATTTATTGAATAACCAATAATAGCAAGGACTGCTGCTATAAACATTGAGTCAACTTCTACTCTTGAAATAGCCATGAATGATGTCATTAATAAAACATCATGTAGTAGACATAAAACAGAGCAAATACCAAAGCTTATATGGAATCTTATACTTATGTAGATAATGATACCTACTAAAGAAACTAGTATAGCAAAGATAGCATTTTTAATTAGTTCTTGTTTAACAACATTACTTACTACACCTATATCTACATTAGCTTTATATTTATTTTCAAAGTAGCTTTTTACTTCTTCTACTTTATCTTTCTTTAAGATATCTTTAACTCTAAGATCTGCTTCTTTATCTCGTCTTTCTATTTCTACTTTTGTTAATTTTAATTCTTTTAAATCTTTTGTTAATTCTTTACTTGATAATTTCTTCTCAGTTACTAGACTAATATCACTACCTGCTTGATAATCAATTCCAAGAGCTAATCCTTTAGTAGCTGTAAATATTACTCCGACTAAGAAGATGATACTTGAGAAAATTGCAAAGTATTTAGAATAATCTAGTAATGGTTTCTTAGCTTTTTTATTTTCTTTTGCTTCTTTAACATTTAGGAAGAAGCTTATTTTATCATTGAAGTAGCCAGTATTAATAAAGGTTTTCATCAATGTTCTTGTTATTGCTACCATAGTTACCATAGTAACTGCTATATTGATAATTAACATAGTAGCAAATCCTTTAACACTACTTTCCCCAAAGACAAACATAATAATAGCTACTAATAAAGTTGTAAGGTTTGAATCTACTATTGTTTTGAAGCTTGATTTACTACCCATCTTAAAGGCTAGTGGTAAACTTTTTCCTTTTTTAAGTTCTTCTTTTACTCTTTCATATAATAATACATTAGCATCAATTGCCATACCAATACCTAATATTAAGGCAGCAATTCCAGGTAGAGTTAATACTCCTCCTACTAACCAAAATGTTCCAAAGACAAAGAATGTATATAGGATAATAGATATTGCTGATAAAATACCACAGAAATGATATAAAACTAATAATAGGAAGATAATTAAAGCTATACCAATAACTCCTGCTATTAAAGTTTTCTGCAAAGTGGCATCTCCAAATGATGCTCCTACTGTTTTACTTGATAATTCAGTTAATTTGGTTGGTAGACTTCCAGAGTTTATTAAGTCTACTAAGTTTTGTACTTCATCTTCTGTAAAATCACCTTGAATAATTACATCACTTGCAAAGGCTTGTGATACTTTAGCAGCTGATAAACAGTGACTATCACTAGTTCCACATGATGATGATTCACTTGAGTAACTATCTTTGCTATCATCAAAGTCTAACCAAATAACTATTACATTATCACTCATATCTTTTACTTTATTAGTTACTTTATAGAAAGTATCTTTATCTCTAACACTAAGAGCGACAGCTGGTTTTCCACTTTGGTCTTGTCCTACTTTAGCTCCTCCTGCTTTTAAGACATCACTTGTCATTAGTAGATTATTGTTTGAATCTCTAAATGTCAAATTAGCGACAGTTGATAATTTTGATCTAGCATCTTCTTGGTTGGTTACCCCAGCTAGTTTAACTCTAATCTTATCGTTACCTTCTAAGACTATTTCTGGTTCACTTACTCCTAGTGAATCAATTCTTTTTAGCATACTTTTATAAGTTGCATTTAATTTTTCTTTTGTCATTTTACTTCCATCAATCGGACTAACTTGATAAAGTATTTCAAATCCTCCTTGTAAATCAAGACCAAATTTCAAATCTTGAAATAGGGGCTTAAAAAAGGCAGAAACTAATGCTGTGATAATAAAAATCCATAATAGTTTGCCAATCATTTGTTTTTTCTTTTTTTTCATTTCTCACACCTCATAATATTTCTAAATTGTTGTTGTCGTTTGTTTGTTGATGCATTAATTTTAGATATTCATCTACTTCTTCTTTTTGAACATGCATAATATCACTAACAATATCAGCAAGACAAAGTTGATTGCCATTCTTCCATTTCTTTTTTATTAGAAAGTTCCAAATGTCTGTTTCTTTTATATAAGAATAACCTAGCTTTTTAAATTCATTTTTCTTAGTCCGTAATGCTGGTTTAACTCTTTTATAAAGTTCTTCTTTAGAAGCAAAAGTAATATCCATTCTTCCCACCTACCAAACTAACACTATTATACATCATTTTTATTAACATGAAAATGAAAAAAAAGTTAAATTTCCACTCTAGAAAGGAGATTTTATATTTTCCGATATGTTTAATAAGAAGATTTACTAAATTGCTCCTTCAATTTGTTGAATTGGCAGGGTAAAACATGTCTAATTTGCATTTTTCCCTTTTTGCTTTCTAATTTTTATTATGATAGATTAGGAGCGAAAGGAGGTGAACACAATCGATTTAGATGAAAAAATATCTTCAAGGCTTTCTAGATTA
>ERZ825670.2345-NODE-2345-length-18092-cov-4.315130_pt1 | contig 18092 bp, 12 predicted proteins | sample MGYA00519929_ERZ825670 | MGnify/ENA primary metagenome ERZ825670 (study PRJEB31778, sample SAMEA3449207) | human gut metagenome | biome: human gut; feature: human-associated habitat; material: faeces | place: United Kingdom | collected 2010/2012 ...
TCCGGTAGCGGAGTAGGCGTCGGTTCAGGAGTAGGAGTTGGTAAGCCCCATTCTATATCACCTTTTATGCTTGTATGAGTTATATTATCAATCATGAATGAACCTTCCCCACTGTTTTCAGCAGAAGAAAATATAAAACCTCTTACGCGTGCACAATCAAGATTGCTTCCTCCATCAAGTATCTTAAACTCATCAAACGGAACTCGAAATTGTTTCCACTCCGTCGTCAAAGTGAATTCCTTAGTGTCTGTATAAGTAGTCATCGCACTTGCTGTGTCAATCACCCCAACATTTATCTTTTCATTCTTGCCGCTTGTAGATTTTCCATAAAACACAAAGTCTGTCATATATTCCATATCAGCTTTTAAAGTAGCACGGTTAGCAGTACGCTCATCGTCATTTACATTTCCTTTAAAGAAATCATTCGGTGAATAAACCACCTTTGCCTTTGACGGTGTGTTTCCGTTTCTTGAATATTTCACCTCAAGTGCTTTTGAATCAAATCCAAGCCCGCCTTCTTCTTTAGTCGCAACGATTGTATCTCCCTCACTTCCGGATTCTGTGGATATTGCTGCCTCATATTTTGTGGTGTTCTTATTATAAGTAGCAAAATCATAAACAAATGTCTTTTCCGGATACGGAATCAGACGTTCCGGCTTTGTGTTTGAGAAGCCAATATTATCAATGTAAAATTCGGCAGTTGTTCGCGTGTCTGCTGAAATCTGAACATATGTTATATCTTCAGGGTATTCAACATTACCTTCTAAACTGTATATATATTGATGCCAATCGGTATCGCCCTCTGCCATATTTACAGTAATATATGCCAGTCCGCTTAAACTTACTGTCAGCTTCTGTGCAATACCATTACCTTTGATATCGATAGTAAAATACTTGGCATCCATAGACGGAACAGTATTAAGGTCAAATTTTGCTCTGCAACCCTCAGTATCAGTTGCATCTCTTGTATATGTCACACATTTTGTTTTTGTTGTCTCACCATTTATGTTTAAGACATTCGCATCCGTAATTTGCATTGTTGTTCCCGTAAATTTGGAATTCCACGCCGTAGTCTGTTTTTTAAAGCCAGTCGTATCTATATCAATATAGCTTTCCTCTCCCATATCCTTATGAGGATATGTATTGGCAGTATAAACAGGTGTAGCGAGTTTTACAATTTTTACATTATCAATAGTTATAGATCCCGTATCTGCCGTAGCGGCTCCAAAATATATGCCGGAAAGAGCGGCGTCAAGCTTACCGTCAGTCTGCGGATTACCCTGTTTCACAAGTTCATTTATGCCTATTGTTACTGTTTGAACTTCAGTGTTTACATCTACAGCTTTAGTCCATACTTCCATATCAGAACCATAAAGACCTATATTTACACTTCCAGCAGTTGCTGCGGAAATATCCATTGTTATTGTCTGAATTCCATTTAAATCCCAATCAAACGGGAAATTCAGTGTTGCATACCAATTCGCCGCCGCAGGTGTTATCGCTACATTTCCGCTTTCATCAGAATATTTAATCGAAGCCTTACCCGATGGAGCAGTATAGCTTCTGAATACATCGTCTGTGCTGAAATCTGTTGAATATACACCGTCAAGCTTTTCCGGTGCAGTGTTGTATGAAAGTAAGCGATTCTTTATATGAGTACCGTTATATGCCGTAGTCTTATAATCCCATGAATAGAGCATTTTCGGCGATGAACTCATATGCAGATTCCATGCTGTCCAGTTTACAGGAATTCCGTCATACTGATTGTCAGTATCGTCCATCCAGTTCATAATCTGATTCATCCATATATCGCTTGTGCAGTCTCCGCCCGATATGTTCTTGTCGGATGAGTCCCATCCCCATTCACCTATAATCACCGGTGCAACATGTCTTACCGGACCTATTATCGTATCCCATGCGGTTTTTGCACCCTTAACCGGATATGCGTGAGAGTCATACATAACGCCATGGCCTTCCGCCGTATCTATTAGTCTATATCCATTTGGGCGTTCATTATAGCCATCAGCAAAACCGCTTATATCAAATGCCCAGTTCAGACCGCCGGCTATACAGATATTATTTGCACCTTGTTTGCGAATTTCGTTTAGAAGTTGTTGATGACCTATAGCAGTTACTTCTTCACCGCCAACTATAATTTGTCCGCCATTATACCACACGTCCCATTGTTCCACTGTAGTTGGTTTTTCAACTCCTACCGGTTTTATATCATGTGGTTCATTCAAAAGACCGAAAAGTACCGCACTGTTATTGCCGTACTTAACAGCAAGTTCTTTCCACATATCAAGATCGTCTTGTTGTGGCATAACATATCTGTGACAATCAAGAATTATATACTTACCTCTCGCCTGTGCAGCTTTAACCATATCATCAATATATTTCTGATATTGTTCCTTTGTTAAGTTTTTTTCGTCCCATATGCTGCCGTTTTTCCAATATTTAGGATTTATTGGCAAACGTATCAGATTAGCTCCCCAGCTATCATAGACCATTGTCATAGACTCAAATAGATGTTCTGCCATACCCCAGTCCATACTCGGAACATTTACACCACGAAGAACTACCATTTCATCTGTTCCCTGCTTAACTATTTTATTTCCCTTGACCTCAAGAGGCACAGAACGATTATAGTTAATTTCCGCATTTTGAGCGTCTGCTGCAGCTTCCTCATATGTCTGTGCATAAACAGGCATAATGCAAAGCGACACTGTCATTACAATAGCCGTTACAAGACTTAAGAATTTTTTCATGAATATCACCCTTTCGATTTAATTATATAAAAAGGACTGTTTTTTTGTAGGGAGAAAGAGAGAGAGAATATTGGAAGGTATCCATTGTCCAATAAATAAAACCTATTCTAAACAGTCCTTTACTATATTAACATTATAAAAGAAAAGTTCACCTCAAAAAACGAGGTAAACTTTTTCTCACTACCGATTAATTATGTTTTCGGCACATTATTCATATTTTAATGTATAAATTTGTTTTGGAGTAACTTCAACATCGCACCAGCCATTTGTATCCACTGAAAGCTCTGTCTCTGAAAGTTCCTCAAGCGTGACTTTTTTAACTTGCCCACTTCCTATTTTCCGTACACGGAAGTTCAAACGAGTGTACCTGTCTTTCTATTGGCGATTGTTTATCTGATATCTCCGCTATGCCACCATTAAATCTAATTCTATTTTTAACTGTTTCACTTGACGGATTAAATAATCTCACCACACACCCTAAGCCGTCCTCACTGCGTTTTACGGCACTTATGTGTAGATTTTCATTTTCAAGTTCAATAAACGACTTTTCAAGAGGGTTCTTGCCATGTTCTGTTGGTGCTGTCTGTCCAATTAGTATTTCCATATTAAAATCTTCAGCAGCTTTCCATACTTGAGCATCTTCCCAATCACCCTTATGAGGCATAAAAGCATATCGGAAAGTATGTTCACCAAAAGACTGTGAACCGTTCTCTATTCTCGAATAGTTCTGCTCCTCGGGAGTTACATATATGCGAAGCTCAAAGCAGCGCAATAATGACAAATACACAGTATGGTTATAATCATCATCCGATTCATACGCTTTAAGTCCCGTATTCAAAATCGCCGCACCTTCATTTTCATTGCATATATCAACAAACGAGTTCATCGGCTGCTCTGTCATCGGAATTTCGTCATACTTCGAATAATCCGGTTTCGCAATCGGACGCTTTACCACATCAAACTGTCCCTGAGCGTATACAAACTCTGCATCCACGTCTGTGGGGAAAGCAGCCTGAAGATAGTGATTAGGAACATTGTTATTAATTTTCGTTTCAAATTCAACCCATCTTGCGCCTTTTCTGAGTGTTACAAGCGTTTCTATTCTGTAAGGCGCGAGGCGGGAACTTCTTTTCTTGCCGCCGTCAACTATATTTTCGGGAATTGCCCAATTAAGAACTATTCTGTACTTAGTTTCAAGCTCACCGCTGTATACAAGGCTTACAATCGCCCGTTCATTAACAGTTGTATATTCCTCATCAAGCCCCGGTGTCTTGTGTTCCCACGGGCTGCCATTTTCACCGGTGTCCTTAAAATATCCGATATTATCGTATTCCCTGCCGGTTTCCTTTTCAGTAACCTTAAGCGTACCGTTTGAATTTATCTTAACCTTCAGATATTCATTCTCCATAGTATTTATGCCGCAAAACATATTAACCGGCGTTGTAGCCCGTGTATGATACTTAGGTACAACCTTGAGTGTTTTATAGCCCATCGACGGAATATCCTTAACAAATATTCTTATTGTATGTCTTGACACAGGAAGAACATCGACCGCGTCTGCCAAATCCTGAACAATTTGATACATAGGATTAATTGACGATATGTTCTGGTGCGGGCATACATTACCTTCAGCATCGACAATCTCAAAGCTGTCACACTCCCACTCAAGAGGAATTTCAAGCTCACACGGAACCGTCAGACTTCTTTTAAACGGAGCCGGATTAAACATTACAAGCGCCATATCATTCTTATCCCAGCCCGCAAAGTCAATGTCGCCAGACAAATCCATAAGAGCTCTTTCAAGCACGCAGGTTGCAATCTCTCTTGACTGCCTGAACCGATATTCTACGTCCTTATATACAACATCTCTGCCGCACGCGCCAATCGAATCATGCCCGTGATTCTGAAGCATATAGTTATATGCTTTATCCACAAATTCCTGCGGATATACCGCGCCGCATAATGCCGCAAACACCGCCATAGGCTCAGCATAATCGGTAAGAAGTCTCTCGGTTTCAAAATTATCCTGTTTTACCTTCATTCTCGCCGATAAAATCCAGCCAAAAAGTGCGCTCACGCTTCCTTTTGTAAACGGATAACGCATTTCTCCTTTTAATCTCGGAGAATTTTTATCAAATTCTCTGATCACGCTCTGCTCAAAGTCATAAACTGTACTGTGAAAAACATCAACACCTTCATAAACAGCATTAGCATCCTTGATAAGCCTTGATTCTCTCATATCCGGTATTGATGAATCATGACCGTTCGACCAGAAGCGGTTAGGCGTTGTCCACTCATCGTCCTGTTCAGAGAGTGCCTGCTCCGTCTTTTCAGCTATATATTCGTCATGATACTCATATTTTCTATGCGAATACTGATATTCATATTCACATCTTGCCGGATCCGCAAAACGGAATATTCCATCTCCAGCTCCCCATGAAACACGACGATTGTCACCGTCACGCTTGCCATAAAACACAGGGCGCTGCATTATATACCACATATTATATCTCGGTCTCTGCCCCAATCTTGAAGCGTAAATTGTTGTGCCGTCGGCACCTTCCCAGTAGAACTCCGATTTCGGTGCCATATATGTATTAAGACCACGGTAAAATGACGCAAAATTTATTCCAAATCCGCTGTAGAGCTGCGGCATTTGCGATATTTGCCCCCATCCAAATGGTGAATAGCCTGTTTTTGACACCTTGCCGAACTTGCTTGCGATTTTGTGTCCTAAGAGCAGATTTCTTATAAGCGATTCTCCACCTACACAAAATTCATCAGGCAAACAAAACCATGGTCCGACAGCAAGTTTTCCCTCGCTGATATACTTTTTTAGAATTTCCTTCTTTTCCGGCCTTATTTCAAGGTAATCCTGCAGAGGAAGTGTCTGTGAATCAAGGTGGAAATGCTTATATTCAGGCTCTTTTTCAAAAATATCCAACAGCATATCAATCGCAGTGACAAGCATATGTCTTGTTCTTTGTGCGCTGAATTTCCACTCCCTGTCCCAGTGGGTATTGGATATAAAATGACATTATGTAATCAAGTATTTCTGCAAGGTTATTGCAGTAGCGGCTGCACATAGGCATTGTTCCGCTTTCTTTTATATTGCCTCCCGCAAGTCCTATTGTTGTATATCCGGCAATCCTTGCAGAGCATACTCCGGCGCCGCTGTCCTCAATAGCGATTACGCTGCTACGCTCATCAAAACTCACTCCGAGTCCGACCGCGCAGGTTTCAGCATAAAGCCACGGATGAGGTTTCGGCGACAGCTCGCCGAGCGTTCCAACACTCCCTTTCCGGAGCGGGTATCCTGCTGAAATTATTGCATCGTAAAAATCCGTAGGCTCGCCCATATCAAGAGTTCTGAATGCCGAAAGTATTTCCGGCATCGCCTTTTCATATAATCCTGATGTTACAAGTCCTATTTTAATTCCTTTGGCTTTTAGGGCGAACAAAAATTCTTTTAGTCCCTCTTGCGGAACAAACGCATTTTTTCTGCCTCTGCCCTCCATAATTTCCTTCATTTCACGATTAACGTGGTCAAAATAGAAATTCCGCGCTTTGTCAAGCGATTCACCCGGACAGTATTTATCTATACAATACTGTAAATGCTCCGATACGCTATGCCCTGATACAAACGGTATATCACCATCTTCAAGTCTGAAGCTCTCATCGTCAAGTATACTGGCGGTTGTTTTTTCGATTATCCAAATCCAGAATTCCTCGCTTCTTACCGATGTTCCATCCAAATCCATAAGCACCGCCTTAATTTTACCGTTTCTGTTCACAGGATGAAGCGGATAGTACGCACCATAGCCAAGAGCTGAATTCACATAGGCAAGCGTATGATTTTCAAAGGCTACAAATTCAACTTTTCCGTCTCCTGTGCATACTATATGTTTTACTCCGCTCTCACCGGATATAAATCTTCCGTCTGTAGTAGATGAAAGATTGCGAAATCCCGAACTGTCGTCTATTATGCCCAAATCAGGTATATTAAAATTCATTACATTACCACCTCTACATTGCATATTTCTGCATCAGATGAAACGGTTGTACCGTTTATTGTTCCGTTATCGGCTGTTATTTTAACAGTTTCTTCTCTTTTTATGTCTCCTTCTCTTTTTCTTGCATGCATTAAAAATTTGACTACATCGGTTTTTATGTCTAATACCATTTGGTCAAACATATCAAATCCTTCTATTCTATATTGTACTACTGGATCCTTTTGACCATATGCACGTAAGCCGATACCGTCTTTTAATTCATCCATATTATCTATGTGATCCATCCATTTTTCGTCAACAACTTTTAATGTTACTACCCTTTCTAACTCTCTTAATTCTTCTGAACCGATTTCATTCTCTCTTTCTTCATAAATAGCTGTTGCTTTTTCTACCGCTTCCTCTATAACTTCTTTTAAATGCACATCTGGTTTTTGTAAAGAATTCAACTCTGTAATTGTTAAATTAGCATTCAATTCTTGTAATAAACCTTCTTTATTTATATGTTCATCTGCAAAATATGGAGTAGCTATATCTTCTATTAAAGACTTTATCATGCCTAATACATTTCCCTTTAAATCCTCTCCATCTAAAATCTCACGTCTTTGTTTATATATTATTTCTCTTTGAGTGTTCATTACGTCATCATAATTTAATACATTTTTTCTAATGCTAAAGTTTCTTCCTTCTACTCTTCTTTGTGCTGATTCAACTGAATTTGAAATCAACTTAGATTCTATTGGCATATTTTCATCGGCACCTAAAGTATCATACAATTTTGTAATTGTCTCTCCACCAAATATTTTCATTAAATCATCATCAAGCCCAATATAGAATCTAGATTCTCCAGGATCTCCCTGACGTCCACTACGTCCTCTTAACTGATTATCAATTCTTCTAGATTCATGTCTTTCTGTACCAATTATCTTTAAACCACCTGCTGCTATTACCTTTTCCTTTTCTTCTTTTATCAATGAATTATATTTATTTTGTAATTCCTTAAACTTATTTCTAGAAGCGATAATTTCTTGATCATCTGTTTCATTAAATGCTGTTGCTTGATTTATCTGTTCTTCTGAATATCCTAATTTCCTCATTTCCTCTTTTGCTAAATACTCACTGTTTCCACCAAGCATAATGTCAGTACCACGTCCAGCCATATTTGTTGCTATAGTAACCGCACCATATTTTCCAGCTTGTGCTATAATCTCCGCTTCTTTTTCATGATATTTTGCATTTAAAACTTCGTGCTTTATTCCTTCTTTTCTTAATAGTTCACTTAATTTTTCGGATTTTTCTATCGAAATTGTACCAACTAAAACTGGTTGACCTTTTTCATGACTTTGCCTGATATCATTTATAACTGCTCTAAATTTACCATTTTCATTTTTGAATATAATATCAGAATTATCTTTTCTAATCATTTCTTTGTTTGTAGGTATCGCAATAACATCCAATTTATATATTTCTTCAAATTCATCCTTTTCTGTCATAGCAGTACCTGTCATACCAGATAATTTACTATACATTCTAAAATAGTTTTGGAATGTTATTGTTGCAAGTGTTTTAGATTCATCTGCTATTTTTACATTTTCTTTTGCTTCTATAGCTTGATGTAATCCATTGTTATATCTTCTACCATACATAATACGTCCTGTAAATTCGTCAACAATTAAAACTTCACCATCTTTAACAATATAATCAATATCTTTCTTCATAACACCATGTGCACGAAGAGCTTGATTTACATTATGAACAATTTCAGAATTTTCTATATCATTAAAATTCTCTAATCCAAATTCTTCTTCAGCTTTTTTTATACCCTTTTGTGTTAGCGAAGCTGATTTTGCTTTTAGGTCTACTATATAGTCATAATTCTCGTTATCCTCTGCTTGTACAAAGTTTTTTGCATCTTCTTCTACTATAACTTTTGGGATTAACTTTCTTACAAATTTATCAGCTTTTTTGTATAAATCCGATGATTGCTTTCCTCTACCAGAAATTATAAGAGGAGTACGTGCTTCATCAATTAAAATACTATCAATCTCATCAACTATTGCAAAATTCAATTTTCTTTGAACAAGTTGATCTTTATATATAACCATATTATCTCTTAAATAGTCAAAACCATATTCATTGTTAGTGCCATAAGTAATATCACACGCATATGCTTCCTTCTTAGCTTTTGGATTCATTCCAGATATAACTAAGCCAACCGATAAACCTAAAAATCTATACAATTTTCCCATCCATTCACTATCTCTTTTAGTCAAATAATCATTAACAGTAACAACATGCACTCCTTCGCCTGTTAAAGCATTTAAATATACAGGTAATGTAGCAACTAAAGTTTTACCTTCACCTGTTTTCATTTCTGCTATTCTTCCTTGATGTAATATAATTCCTCCTATTAATTGAACATCAAAATGTCTCATTCCTAATACTCTTTTTGAAGCCTCTCTACAAACTGCAAAAGCTTCTGGTAATATATCATTTAATGAACTACCATTTTTTAATTTATCTTTAAATTCATTTGTTTTATTTCTCAATTCCGAGTCAGATAATTTAGAAATTTCAGGCTCTAATTCATTAATCTTTTCAACTGTTGGCATAATCCTTTTTACTTCTTTTTCACTGTAGCTTTTAAAAATTTTTCCGAACATATTCTTATTATACTTCCTTCCTATTTATTATCTATCATAATATATCACAAACCGTCCTAAAAGTCTAGCATTAATATCAAAGCCATCCATAATTTACAAATTAAATTTAGTCTTTTATAGCATATATTTACTTTTAAAACATAATTATTTACTAAGAAAATTTTATATATAAGGGGATTTGTAATGTTTATTTATAATTTTAAATTAAATGGAGATAAAATCTCTAAAACGATTTTAGGAATACTTATAGTAACAATTTCTTTGCTTATTATATACGTTTGTTTCACTCTTGTAAGTAAAAGTACATTTAAAACAAATGATTCCTTGAAAAAATGTGAGTTGTATGAATTAAATAGTTCTAACTATACTAATGTTTTAAAAAATGTTCATGATAATTTAGACCTATACGTTGGTCAAAATATTAAATTTACAGGTTTTGTTTACAGATTATATGATTTTTCAGAAGATCAATTTGTTCTTGGCAGAAATATGATAATTTCTTCAGATTATAAAGCTGTAGTAGTTGGTTTTTTATGTTCCTCCCCAGAAATTAAAAATTATGCAGACAATGAATGGATAGAAATAGAAGGAACAATTACCAAAGGCAATTACCATGGAGAAAATCCAGTTATTAAGATTACCAAAATAAATAAAGCATCTAATCCTTCTGAAGAGTATGTATATCCACCAGATGATAATTTTGTAACCACTTCTACAGTTTTGTAGAGGTGGTTTTATCTATCAAAAATAGATTTAAATACTCCGTCATCTATCATTGTTGCAAATATATTTTCTAATACTATTAATATTATTGGTCCTAATAGCATTCCTATTACTCCCAGAATTTTGAAACCAGTATACATTGCTATTAAAGTAAATATTGGATGTATCCCTATCTGTCCGCTTACTATTCTTGGCTCTATGAATTGCCTTACTATACTCATAATTGCCCATAAAACTAGTAATCCAATAGCCAATTTCAAGTTTCCATTTACTGCACACCATACTGCCCATGGTAACATAGCAGTTCCAGAGCCAAATATTGGTAAAGCATCAACAAATCCTATCCCCAATGCAGCAATCAGCGGTACCTTTATTCCCCACCCCATAAAATGAAATATATACAGTCCAATTAGAGATATAACAAAAGAAATTAAAATTAAGATTGCCTGTGCTTTTAAATATCTGCCTAATGTTTTTATCAATTCTCTTATATGAATACCTATTTTTTTTACCCATGTTTTGGGTAGATGATGCTCTAATTGATCCAACATATATACCTTATCTACACATATAAAATATAAAGCTAAAAAGGTAATTACAACGTATATGCCTATTGTTGGGATAGACGTTATAAAGCCCATTGCAGATGTTAATACATTTTTGGCCCACTCTGTAACTGTTCCTAAGAACTCGGTTGCAGAACTTTGCAATGTGGCTTTCACTTGTTCTGATATCTGAATTTTTTCAAAATTAAAACTTTTTATTGTATTTTGTATAAAGGAATATCCCTTATCTAAAAATTGATTAATATTTCCTAATATATTTGAAATTTCCGAGATAAGTGTAGCTATTCCCCATGTAAGCAATCCTATTATTATAGAAAACGCTAAAATAAAAACAATAATAGCACTTGTCTTTCTCTTTAATTTAGTTTTTCTCATCAACACTTTTATAATTGGTTCTAAAAGTAAGGATATAATAAAAGCAATTAAAAATGGCATATAAAATACTGACAATTTAAAGCCTAACCATACCCCTATTATTGTTAAAAAGAAAATAAATATTCTTTTTATTACTTTTCTCCAATAATTCATATCTATTACCATATATGTACTCCTTTTGCATTATTTATTGATTTACGGGCAAGTAAAGGTTCTTACCCATAAATCAATACTTCTATTCTGCATTTTTCTTATTGCAATCACAAATATCCTCTAATGTGTTTGTAACTTCCGAATTATTTACATCAGGATTTGCAACTAAATCACCCAATGTAAGTATTCCAACTATTTTATTATTTTCCATAACGGGTATTCTGCGTATTTGATTTTCTTTCATCATATTTTGCGCTTCTTTTACATGAGTGTCTGGTGTGCAAGAACAAACTTTGCAAGTCATTATTTCACTTATAGGCGTATTTTTTGCATCTTTATCACAAGCCACACTTCTTAGTATTATATCTCTATCTGTAACTATTCCAACTACGTTTTGTGAATCGTCGCATACTGGAATACATCCAATATGATTATTGCTCATTAATTTTGCACAATTACATACAGAATCAGTAGGTTTTACCCATGTAACATTATTACACATACATTCTCTTACTTTCATAATATACCACCTTTCATAAATTTATGAGAAATAATAATATTATTATTAACAAATAAAAAAAATATATGCAAAGATATTTTGCATATATTGGAAATTTTTTTAAATTACATATGGATTATTTGTAAATGGCATTCTTGGTGGTCTTCCTTGCCCTCCTGGAAATGGTGGTCGTGGAGGTGGCATTGGCGGACGATTTCCTCCTAAAATTCTATTTAATATTAATATTCTTATTAAATCTCTTAGAAGCGGATTATTTATTCTTTGTCTTTTTTCTCTAACTTCTGCTTTTGCAGGTTCCTTTATTCCTCTATTGTCTACTCTTTTTCCCGCTTCTACATTTATATTTACTACTGTATTAACATCTCCTTCAACTGTATTATATATTTGTTCCGTCATCTGTTCTAATAATTCTTTAGTTAATGGCTCAACATTTTTATCACACATTTGACATACTGCAGGATTTATTTTTCTATATATTTCTGGATAAAGCTCTTCGGGATTAGATATTAAAGAATTTACATTATTTTGTGCAGAATACCAATTATTATCATTTCTATATGTAGAATTGGTATTTTCCATCGGGTAACCTAAAACCATTCTCATATAGTCTTCATAATTAGAATAATACATATTATACCTCCTTTTTTATTCAAGATATAATATGTATTATTAATAAAATTAGTTACTATTTAAGATTATTTACTAATTCTTTAAATTTAATACCTCTTTCTACAAAGTTCTTAAACGCATCAAAACTAGCACTTGCTGGAGATAAAAGTACTACATCACCTGGTGTAGAAACATTTTTAGATAATTCTACTGCTTCTTTTAAGTTTTCGCAGTGATATATTTTTACATTTTCTCCATTTTTTGCTTTTAAAGTTGCATCTTCTATTTTTTCTGCTGTCGGACCGGTTAAAATTAATATTCCAACCTTTCTAGCAATATTTTCTCCAACCTCTTTGTAATCTAATCCTTTATCTGAACCACCAGCTAATAAAATAATATTTTCGTCAAATGCATTTAATCCTGCTATTGTACTTGCTGGACTCGTTCCTATTGAATCATTGTAGTATTTTACTCCGTCTAATTCTCTTACAAATTCTAGTCTATGTTCAACACCATTAAATGATTTTATTGCTTCTGTTTGCTTTTCTATGCTTACTAAAGGAGCAGTAGCAGCTAATGCTGCACAAATATTTTCGTAATTATGTATGCCTCTTAATTTTATATCTGTTCTTTTTAGTATATGTCTTCTTATTCCGTCTTTACAAAACTTTATTGTTTCATCATCTCTATCATATATGTATCCATTCTCCAATTTTTCCTTGCTACTAAATAATATAACTTTGCCATTGGCTTCCTTACTAAAACTATATGTAATATCATTATCCTTATTCAAAATTAAAAGTCCATTTTCAGTCTGATATTTAAAAATATTTTTCTTAGCATCTTGATACTCTTCATATGATTTATGTACATTTAGATGATCTGGATATATATTGGTTACTATTGAAATTTCTGGACTCACATCCATATCCATTAATTGAAAACTACTTAGTTCTATAACAATAACATCTTCTGGTTTTATGTTGTCTATTTCCACAAATATAGGTTTACCAATGTTACCACCTAAGTAGCAATTATATCCTGCTTTTTTTATAATATCGGCAATGATAGAAGTAGTTGTGGTCTTTCCCTCTGTTCCAGTTACTCCAATTACTTTGCAAGGGGCTAATTTTAAAAGCATCTCTATTTCTGATGTTAGTATAGCACCTCTTTCAACCTCTTCAACTAATTCTGGAATTGTTGGAAGAGCACTAGGAGAACGAAATATAATGTCAAATCCTTGTACTTCCTTTAAACATTCTTTTCCCGTAATTATATTAAATCCTTTTGCTTTTACATTTTCCAATGCTTCTTCATTCAACTCTGCTTCAGTTTTCTGGTCAAATACAGTAATTATGGCACCTAAATTATATAGGTAATTTATTAATGGTATATTACTTACTCCTAATCCTATTATTGCAACATTTTTAGCTCTTATATATCTTTTAAATTCTTCTAATTTATTATTAATGTACTCCATTATTTTTTACTCCTTCTTCACAAAATATACTATATACTTTCTCAGCTGATTCTTTTGCGCTTTTACACTCTGTCACATCAACAGTAATTGTATTAGGATATATTTTATAAAATCCTGCTAACTTTTGTAATTTATCCCTTTTAATTATATTTTTTCTCACTTCTTTTTCTATTTCATATCCGTTATATTGTATGCATTTTCTTTTTACACGTTCCTCTAAATCTGCTGTAATAAAAATATGATAATCCTGTTTAGGATATATCTCCATTAGAGCTCTTCCAGATACTATAACATTATACTCTGACTTTAAATTATCTATATATTCTTTTGCATATTCAAATAATCTTGTATTATCTGCCAAACCACCAACTATAGAAACAGCCAATGATGAAGCTTTAGATTGCAGTTCCTCCTCGCTTATTTTTATTCCATCTATATATACAACAGACTCATTATTTTCCATCTTAATGTCAATTTTGTACTTCTCCATTAATCTTTTTATATCTATTTTTTTTAATTTGAATTTTAATTTTAAAATATTTTTTTCCTCTTGTAGTAAAGCATAGACAATTGCTCTATATAAATTTCCACCATGCAGTAATACAGCATTTGGAATTATATTTAAAAGTTCTCTACATATAGAAGTTTTACCAGCACCGACCAAACCTTCTATTCCTATAACCATTGCTTATATTCACCTCGTGTATATTATACATATAAAAACAAAATTAAGCAACAAATTTTGTCACTTTAGGGACGTTCCTTTTTTTGTAACAGACATACAATCTATTTTTATTGCATATAATATTTATAGATATTGTTGAAAGGATTTTGTAAAATGAGTGGTATTGTAGGATTTTTTAACTTCAAAGAAAAAATTATGAATTCACAAGAGATTTTGATGAATATGAATAATAAACTTATGCATAGAGGTTCTGACAAAGACGGGTACTATATTGGTGACAATATTGCTTTAGGTTTTAGAACTATTTTATGTGGCGACAATCAACCCATAAGTTTTAATTTTGAGGGAAATACATATGTTATTGTGTATGATGGAAACATTTATAATTTGAAGGAATTAAAACTTGAACTTGAACAATATGATTTCTGTTTTTCTACAAATTCTGATGCAGAGGTAATTTTAAAAGGTTATATTCATTTTAGAGAAAGTTTTGTTAATAAATTAAATGGTGTTTTTGCTTTTGCTATTTTTGACCAAAATCAAAATTCTCTATTCATTGCTAGAGATCATTTTGGCATCAAGCCTTTTTATTATACAATTATAAATAATACTTTTGTTTTCGCTTCGGAAATTAAAGCATTGTTTCAGTTTCCTAATGTTAATCCCAAAATGGATTCCATGGGAATATGTGAATTAATTGGAATTGGTCCAGCTCACACTCCAGGAGTAACCGTTTTTAAAGATATTTATGAGATAAAACCTGCACACTATGGTATTTATAACGATGGAGGTTTCCATTCTAAAAGTTATTGGAAGTTGATAAGCAAGCCTCATACTGACAGTTTAGGTAAAACTTGCGAAACCATAAAGTATTTGTTAGAAGATAGTATAAAAAAACAACTAGTTTCCGATTTACCAGTATGCTCTTTTCTTTCTGGTGGATTAGACTCTAGTATTATTTCCTTATATGCCGCAAATTATTATAAGGTTAATGATTTAAAGCCATTAGATACGTATTCTGTAGATTATGTGGATAACGATAAGAACTTTGTTAAAAGCGATTTTCAGCCCAATTCAGATAATTACTATATAGAATTAATGAGTAAAAGGCTATATTCAGAACATCACAACATATTTTTAGATACTCCTGAATTAGCAGATGCTCTAGAAGCGGCAATGATTGCTCGTGATGTTCCTGGAATGGCCGACATAGATTCTTCATTATTATTATTTTGCAAAAATGTAAAACCAGAAGCATCTATTGCCCTTACTGGCGAATGTGCAGATGAAATCTTTGCTGGTTATCCATGGTTCTTTAGAGAAGATGCTTTAAGTAGTAATACATTCCCTTGGTCTATTGCAATACAAGAAAGACAGACTTTGCTTAATAACCAAATTAGTGAAAAAGTAGATTTAAAAGCATATATTGATTTTAGATATAATGAAAGCCTTAATGAAGTAAGTTTAATTGGTAGTGACTCTAAAGAAACATTAGAAAAAAAGAAAATCTCTCATTTGACTTTAAATTGGTTTATGCAAACTTTATTGGAACGTGCTGATAGAATGGGTATGTATAATGGATTTGAAATGAGAGTTCCGTTTTGTGATTATAGAATTGTAGAATATGTATGGAACATTCCTTGGGAAATAAAAGCTTTAAATGGTAGAGAAAAGGGATTGTTAAGATATATTATGAAAGATAGTTTACCTTCTGAAATAGTTGATAGAAAGAAAAGTCCTTATCCTAAAACCCATAACCCAACATATTTAAACAAAGTAAAAGAAATGCTTACCAATATAATGAAACAGCCTGATGCTCCTATTAATACTTTATTTAATAAAGAATATGTTTGGGAGATTTTAAATACAGATGGAAAATCATTTTCTAGACCATGGTTTGGACAGTTGATGACAGGACCTCAGCTTATGGCATATTTGTGCCAAGTTAATATGTGGTTAGAAATGTATGAACCTAAAATAGAAATTTAAATGTAAAATAGAGGTTTAGAATCTTCGAAGTGCGAGCGATTAAAATCGCTCCTACATTTTTTATAGATTACTTTAATAATACTAAAAGGACGTAATATTTACGTCCTTTTGGGTTATTTATCTAGGATATTTTATTGCGGCTTGTGCAGCAGCTAATCTTGCGATTGGCACTCTGTATGGTGAACAAGATACATAGTCTAATCCTACTCTTTGGCAGAATTCAACTGATGCGGGGTTTCCTCCATGCTCGCCACATATTCCTAAGTGAATATCTGGTCTTGTTGCTCTTCCCATCTTTGCAGCCATTTCTATTAATTTTCCAACACCTACTTGGTCTAATTTAGCAAATGGATCTGATTCATATATTTTCTTTGCATAGTAATCTCCTAAGAATTTACCTGCATCATCACGGCTAAATCCAAATGTCATTTGTGTTAAGTCATTTGTACCAAATGAGAAGAATTCAGCTTCTTTTGCTATTTCATCAGCTGTTAATGCTGCTCTTGGTATTTCAATCATTGTTCCAACTAGATATTTTAGTTCTACTCCTGCTTCTCTAATTACTTCGTCTGCAACTCTAGTAACTATATCTTTAACATATTTTAACTCTTTAACTTCTCCTACTAATGGAATCATTATTTCTGGAACAACATTCATTCCTTCTTTATTTACATTTATAGCAGCTTCTATAACAGCTCTTGTTTGCATTTCTGCAATTTCAGGATATGTTACAGCAAGACGACATCCTCTATGTCCCATCATTGGGTTAAATTCATGTAATCCTTCTACTATATTTTTTAATTCTTCAAATAATATTCCTATATGGCAATTTTTCTACTTTGTGTTTTATGATTTCTTTCTCACATATTTCATGAAGCCTTTCACAATCACTTGACTCCTCGCGAATTTTTTCAAACCATCCTTCTACTCCTCTATCTTTATTTCTAAAAAAAGGATGATTTTTATCCTTTTGCACATTATTCCAAATATATTCAAGGATATCGTCAAGTATTTTCTTTTCTCCATACCAGCCACACACCAGTGCAATATCTTTATATTCTTCAAACGATTTTCTCTTTGGATTACTCAAAAAAAGTTTATATCCGTCTACAATTTTATCTAGTGGGACATCACCTTTAAGCGGGATCAACAATTTATTTTTTAACCTTTCTGCCGAAAACATATATCTTTCTTCATGTTTTTCTAACGCTATTGTTTCACTGGTACACTCTAATGATGTTGTAATGCTAGAATATTCTCCGCATAAATTATGTACATAAGCAACTGGTGTATAGTATGTATTTCTGACTACTTTTAAATAAATTCCTGTTATCAATGGTCCTAATCTGTTATCCATTTCAAGTAATTTTGTCTTTTTTAATTCTGGAAAAAGTTGCTGCCAGTCATCTGTTATCTTCTTTTTTGTTGCCACCGGTCCATTCCTCTCTTATTCCATATCTTACGATCCAATCCTCTTTATTTCTCAGCAGATAATATTTCTTTTAACTCATCAATCGTTTTATCCAAAATATCCGATGATATTGGATATTT